>Ga0207833_100017_pt1:197500-343867 | contig 343867 bp, 322 predicted proteins | sample TtaePargueraPR_6_FD_187753 | JGI IMG/M metagenome (GOLD analysis project Ga0207833, IMG submission 187753) | Aerobic enrichment media microbial communities from Bioluminiscent Bay, La Parguera, Puerto Rico - Tt and E1 (2) (SPAdes) | ecosystem: Environmental > Aquatic > Marine >... | reverse complement strand
GGGGCTTGGGGCTTGGGGCTTGGGGCTTGGGGCTTCGGGCTTGGGGCTTCGGGCTTCGGGCTTGGGCCCTGGACCAAAGCTAATCGGTCAGGGACATGTCCGCGCCGGCCCCGCGTTTCCCCGCGGCCGCAGGCCGCCTCCCCGCGAGCGTAGCGAGCCTCCCCGCAGCCGCAGGCCGCCTCCCCGCGAGCGCAGCGAGCCTTCCCGCGAGCGCAGTGAGCCCCCAGCCGGTTCGTTCAACGGAAACGGCGGGTCCGTCCAACTCATCCGCCCGTTTCGTCCAATCGGTCGCCGGGGTCGCGCGGGCATCTTTGGCTCGCGGTCGGAGACAACCCTGACAACGAGGTGGAGCGATGCGGAAGGCGATCAGGATCTCGGTGGTGGCGGCGGTGGTCGTGGCGCTGGGCGCGTGCGGCCATGCGATGATGATGATGCACGGCACGGGTGCGGAGAAGCCGGCGACGTCGGAGTTCGGCTACGGTCCGCGCACCTCGGCGCGCGGGGCGTATGTGGCCAGCGTGCGGCCGGCGGAGCCGATCCGGGTGCGGCGGCTGCACCGCTGGACGCTGTCGCTGGCGGACAGCGCGGGCCGGCCGGTGGACGGCGCGGCGATCGAGGTGGACGGCGGCATGCCGGAGCACGGGCACGGCCTGCCCACGCGGCCGCGCGTGATGAGCCAGTCGGCGGCGGGCGACTACGTGGTCGACGGCATGAAGTTCAACATGGGCGGCTGGTGGGAGGTGAAGTTCCGCATCGCGTCGCCCGCGGGTCCGGACAGCGTCGTCTTCAACCTCGACCTGTAGGCGAGGCGACGGAGGCGATGACGATGCGGACTCGCAGCCTGGCCGTGGTGGCGGTGCTCGTGACGCTGACCGTCGCGTGCGCCGCCGCCTTCGGCGGAAGCCGCTGGAGCGCGCAGGACGTGGAGACGCTGCGCTCGATGTGGATCGGTGAGCTGGGCGAGGTGCCGGCGGACCCGAGCAACCGGTGGGCGGACGACGAGCGAGCGGCGGCGCTGGGGCACCGGCTCTTCTTCGACACGCGGCTCAGCTCCAACGGGCGCGTCAGCTGCGCGACGTGCCACCTGCCGGAGCGCCAGTTCCAGGACGACGTCGCGCTGGCCAGGGGTGTGGGGCGCACGGACCGTCGCACCATGCCCATCGCGGGCACCGCGCACGCCAGCTTCCTGTTCTGGGACGGCCGCAAGGACAGCCAGTGGTCGCAGGCCCTGGGGCCGCTGGAGAGCCCGGTCGAGCATGGCGGCAGCCGTGCGCGCTATGCGCACGTCATCGCCGAGCACTACCGCGCGGAGTACGAGGCGATCTTCGGCGCGCTGCCCGACCTGTCGGCGGTGCCGACGGAAGCCGGCCCGGTGCCGGACCCGGCCGCGCGCGACGCGTGGGACGCGCTGGACGCGGCGCGCCGCGACGACGTGACGGCCGTGTTCGTGAACATCGGCAAGGCGATCGCCGCGTACGAGCGGCGCATCCAGCCGGGCGCGTCCCGTTTCGACGACTACGTCGCGGCGATCGACGACCGCGGCCGCGCACGCGGCGGCATCCTGAGCGACGACGAGGTGGGGGGCTGCGGCTGTTCATCGGCAAGGCGGGCTGCCTGAACTGCCACAACGGCCCGCTGCTGGCCGACGACCACTTCCACAACACCGGCGTGCCGGCGGTGGCGGGGCTGCCCGAGGATCGGGGCCGCGCGACCGGCGCGCCCGCGGTGCTGGCCGACGAGTTCAACTGCCGCAGCCGCTGGAGCGACGCCGATCCGGAGCAGTGCCAGGAGCTGGCGTTCCTGGCGCCGGACGGGCCCGAGCTGCTGCGGGCGTACCGCACGCCGTCGCTGCGCAACGCGGCCGAGCGCGCGCCGTACATGCACGCCGGTCAGGTCGCTACACTGGAGGCCGTGGTCGCGCACTACGACCGCGCGCCCGCTGCGCCGGCCGGCGAGAGCGAGGTGCGACCGCTGCGGCTGAGCGGCCGCGAGCGGCGGCAGCTGGAGGCGTATCTGCGCGCGCTGAGCGCGCCGCTGGACGCGCCGGACTCGCTGCTGCGCGCGCCGCAAGCGGGCGCGCCGGTGGAGACCCGGGCCGCGTCGGACGCGCCGGACGGCGGGATGGAGGCCAGCCGATGATCGGGCTCGCCGACTTCGCCGGTCGCGGCGTGCACCACGAGCTGGCCGCCGGCGCGGACGATCGCCTGCGCGGCCGGCGTGTGGTGGTGACGGGGGACGACCGCGCCGCGGCGCTGGGCGCGCTGGAGCTGGCGCGCAGCGGGGCGCGCGTGCGGCTGCACCTGCCGCGGCGGCTGGCGCTGCACCGGCTGCCGCTCGAGCTGCTGGAGCGGATGTGGAGCACGCCGAACCTGAGCGTGTATCCCGGCAGCGAGATCGTCGCGTGCGACGGCGTCGGTCGGCTGGAGTGCGTGGTTGTGCGGGACCGACGCGGGCGCACGGACGCGCACGCGCTGGACGATCTCTTCATCCTGCGGAGCGAGTCATGACGGAGCGCGTGGACGTTCTGGTGATCGGTGCCGGTCAGGCCGGGCTGGCGATGGGGCGCGAACTGGCCGCGCGCGGGCTGCGCTTCGCCATCGTCGACGGCGCGCCCGCCATCGGCCACAGCTGGCGCACGCGCTGGGACTCGCTGACGCTGTTCACGCCCGCGCGCTACAGCGCGCTGCCGGGGCTGCCCTTCCCGGGCGACCCGGAGCGCTACCCGGGCAAGGACGACGTGGCCGACTACCTGGAGGCGTACGCGCGCCGGTTCGAGTTGCCGGTCCGGCTGAGCGAGCCCGTGTACTCACTGCGTCGGCAAGGGGAGGAGTGGCTGGCGATCACATCGCGCGGGGAGTGGCGCGCCGCGCAGGTCGTCGTCGCGACCGGTCCGTTCCAGCGTCCTGCGCGGCCGGCGCTGGCCGATCGGCTGGGCGCGGGCGTGACCCAGCTGCACTCGGCCGACTACCGGCGTCCGCACGACGTGGCGGGGGAGGCGGTGGCCGTGGTGGGTGGCGGCAACTCGGGCGTGCAGATCGCGGCCGAGCTGGCCGCGTCGGGCCGGCGCGTCTCGCTCGCGCTCGGCTCCGCCGGGCCGGTGCTGCCGCAGCGGCTGCTCGGCCGCAGCCTGTTCTGGTGGCTGGAGCGGACCGGTCTGATGGGCGTATCGGTCGAGACCCGCTTCGGCCGGCGCGCCGCCGGGCAGAACCCGTTGATCGGAGAAGGGCCGCGCGCGGTCGCGCGGCGGCTCGGCGTCCGTCCCATCGCTCGCGCCGTGGGCGCCGACGGCGACACGCTCGTCACCGCCGCCGGCGAGCGGCTGGTGGTGGACGCGGTGGTCTGGGCTACCGGCTTCCACCCCGACTACGCCTGGATCGACGCGCCCGTGTTCGACGAGGCCGGGCGGCCGGTGCACCGCCGCGGCGTGACCGCCGAGCCCGGCCTGTACTTCCTCGGCCTGCCCTGGCAGCACACGCGCGGCTCGGCGCTGATCGGCTGGGTGGGCGCGGACGCGCGCTACTGCGCCGAAGCGGTCAGCGCGTACGCGCCGGTCTCGCCCGGGTCGAAGCTGCTCGCGACCAGGTAGTAGCAGCCGGCGGCGAGCTGCGCCTGGATCCGTGCGTCGAAGGTGGTGCCGGAACGATCGTCGTTGAAGGCGACGAGCTGCCCGCCATCGTCCAGCAGGTACAGGAACGAGTCGAGCGTGCCCGAACTCATGTCGACCCTGGTCAGCGTCGACTGCGTGAGCTGCACACCGTAGAGGTCGTAGTATTCGCCCGACTCGAAGCTGGAGTCGGTCGACATCAGTGCGCCGTTCACGGTCTGCCCGAGCGTGAGCTGGGGCAGCGAGGCGCAGCCGGGCAGCGTGATCGGCAGGGCGGGGCAGAGGTCCAGCGTGGACGGGTCGATGGTGCTGGCCTCGTAGACCGTGGTCGTGGTGGAGTTGGTCACCGCCAGCCCGCCGTTGGTGTGCACGATCTGCAGCGTCACGCCGAAGCCGCCGAGCGATACCGTGTACGTGTCGCCGGAGCGGCCGGTGATCTCGAGCGGCAGCTTTGAATAGCAGGTGTCCTGGTCCTGCTCCTCGGAGTAGACCGTGAGGGTGGTGTTGGTGATGACCAGGATCTCGGAGCTGTCGGGCGTCGCCCAGGTGCCGGCGATGGCGGCGCCCGGGTTGCGCGGGCCGGTCGGATCGTCGTCGCCGCAGGCCACCACGAGCGCGGCCGCTGCCAGGACCACCGTCAGTCTCGTCTTCATCGTGTGCTCCTGGTCGGGGATGGCGCCGATCGGGTGGATCGGCACCGCAAAGCTGGCCTGCGCACGCCCACCGACGCCCGTAGCCCGTAGCCTACTTTCAGGGGCTCACCCCCTGCCACTCGCCGCGCGTGCCGTCGGCGTGCGCCATCAGCTCCTCCAGCTCCGCGCGGTACATAGCCGCGCGCTCCGCCTCCCCGGCGGCCTCGGCCGCGCGCGCGGCGATGGCCGTGGTACGGGCGCGATTCGGCTCCCGCTCCAGCGTGCGCTCGGCCTGGACCAGCGCGTCGGCCGCGCGTCCCTCGAGCAGCAGCATCTCGGCGTACAGCTCGCGCGCGGGCAGGATCGGGCCGGGCGTGACCGGATGCTTCTCGACGGTCTCCTCCAGCTCCGCGGCCTCGCGCGCCAGCTCCAGCGCGCGGTCCGTCTCGCCGGCCGCGTGCGCGGCCCAGGAGCGCACGGCCAGCGCCTGCGCGCCGACCACCGTGGACCAGTAGCCGTCGTTGGCCGCCTCGAGCTCGGCGCGCAGCGCGTCCAGCCGGTCGGCTTCCGCGGCGGCCGGCGCCGCGTGACCCTCCCGGCCGTGGCCGATGCCGCGCGCGAACACCGTCACCGCCTCGGCGAACGGGCCGCTGCCGGGGAGCACCTCCAGCGCCATCGCCTCGGCCCACGCGTCCCGCTCCAGCGCGAAGCGCGCCGGCATGGCGACCAGGTTGTAGGCGATGACCGAGCGGGTGTAGCCCTCCGGATTGGCGGCGATCGCCTCGCGCTCCAGGCGCACGGCCTCGTCCACGATCTGCCGTGCCGCGCGGTCCTTCCCCTGCTGCAGCCACGCGTAGACCATGTAGTCCCACGGGTGGTAGCGTCCGCGCGGGTTCTCCTCGGCCTCCGCCGAGCGCGCGTTGGTCTCCGCCGACTCCTCCCAGTAGCCCAGCCGCGTGAAGATGTGCGACGGCATGTGCAGCGCGTGCGGCGCCGACGGCGCGATGCCCGCGTAGCGGCGCGCGGCGTCCAGCCCCTGCTCGGCGATGGGCGGGGCGTCGTACGCGTGGATGATGTAGTGCGCGAGCCCGGGATGGTTCGGGCGCCGCTCGAAGATCGGCTCCAGGATCGACGCGCCGTGCAGCTGCCGCGCGAACGTCAGGTCGCTGGGCGGCGCGTTGGCGACCACGGCCAGCGCGTGGAAGATCGCGGCCTCGTCGTCGTCCGGATACGCCTCGGACAGCGCCCGCATCGCGTCCTCGTAGCGGGCCATGCGCGCGAAGTGGTCCAGCCGGTCCGCGTCCTGGTACAGCAGCACGGCCGCGGCCGCATAACCCTGCTCGCGCGGCGACGCGTCCTCGGCCAGCCGCACGGCCTGCCGCGCGTGCTCCAGCCCGGCGGCCACGTTGTCGGCCGACGGCGCCGAGCGCGCCATGGGGTTGCCCAGCAGCGTCATGGCCATGCCCCAGTGCGCCATCGCACAGTCCGCATCCGCCGCGGCGGCCGCCTGGAACGCCTGCCGCGCCGCGCCGAACCAGAACGAGTGCAGCATCGCCACGCCGCGCTGGAACTCCTGCTGCGCCGCCGGCGCGCAGGAGGTGGGGAACTCCACGTCGCCCAGGACGTGATCACCCTCCGGAGGCGCGTGCTCCTGCGCGGCCAGCGGCGGCGCGAGGGCGGCGGTCAGCGTGAGCAGGGATGCGGCCAGGACGGCGGCGCCGGAGCGGCGCGAAGGATGTGCGGAGATCATGGGTCACCTCGGGAAGGATGGTACGGCTCCAATATGCGCATCGAGATGCGCAGGAAAAGCCCCCAGGCGGCCAGCCGGTCAGGCGATCGCGCCGGCGATGCGCAGCGCGGCGGCGGCCACGCGCTCCCGCACGTCGGCCGGCTCCAGCACCGCGGCTTCGCCGCCGTAGCCGAGCACTCGCCGGACCAGCCAGTCGGGGTCGACCACCAGGTGGCGCACGATCAGGCCACCGTCATCGGCGTCCTGGGTGCCCGCGACCGGCCCGTCCAGCAGCCCGTGCTCGCGGATCCACGCGGCGATGCGCGGCGAGTAGCGCACGCGCACTTCGGTCTCTTCCGCATCCTCGGGCGGCTGATAGACATGGCCGCCGCTCATGAAGTCGTCGATCCGGAAGTCGTCCGGGACGTCGAAGTCGGGGGCGCGCGTCGGGACCGAGCCGCCACCGTCCCCGCCGTCCGCATTGGCGAGGCGGGCCTCCATCACGCGGTCGACCCGAAAGGAGCGCACCGCCCCAGCGCGCGCACAACGGCCCAGGCAGTACCAGGCGCCGTCGGCGTAGGCCAGCGCGTAGGGCTCGACCGTGCGCGTCTCGGGCGCGGGCGCGCCTTGCTTCAGGTAGTCGATCTCCACCCGCCAGCGCTCGCGCGTCGCGCGCTCCAGCGTGGCCAGTGCGCCGCTCGGGTCCGTGCCCGCGTCCAGCGCGTGCAACGCGTCCAGCGCGGCCACGTCGTCGGCGGGCAGTTCCCGCTCCAGCCGGCCGGCCAGCGCACGCAGCCGCTCGGCGCGGGGCTCGGCGTGGCGCATCGCCAGCAGGCGCAGCCCCAGCCCCAGCGCCAGGGCCTCGCGCACGGTCAGGCGCATGGGGCGGCGCAGCTCGCGCGCGGTCCAGATGCGCAGCCGGCCGTCGTCCTCGATCAGGACCTGGAGATCGTCACCCTCCCCGGGCGGATGGTAGAACGCGCGGCTGGTCAGCGTCTCCACGTCGTCCAGCACGTCGTCCACGTCCGAGTCCAGCCCGCGCGCCAGCTCGTCCAGCGGCGCGCCGCCCTCGACGGACGCGGCGGCGATCAGCCAGAGCAGCCGCTCGAGCTGCGCTTCCGCCGTCACTCGCCGTGCACCCGCGCCACGCGCAGCGCCATCGCCTCCAGGTCGTCGGCCAGCGCGGCCGGCGCTTCGATGGTCGCTTCCCCGGCCATGGACAGCACCCAGCGCAGGAACGGGTCGGTCTGCGCGACCTCGAAGCCGCGCACCACGGACCCGTCCTCCCCCTCCGCGATCGCCTGGCCGTAGCCGTTGCGCTCCGCCCACAGCGAGCGCGGGAAGACGAACCGCACGCGCGCGCTCACGGCCCCCTCGTCGTCCCCCAGCTCCCACGCCTCCCGTCCCGCATAGCGTTCGAGTTGAAAATCGGCCGGGATCTCGTAGTCGGGCGTGTTCGGCTTCGACCGGTTCGGGCGCAGCTCCTCCATGCGGTCCACGCGGAAGACGCGCATGTCGTCGCGCATGGGATCGAAGGCGACCAGGTACCAGTGCCCGTGCTGGAACATCAGGCCGTACGGGCGCACGTCGCGATCGGTCGCCGCGCCGCGGGCGATGCCGTGGTAGCGGAACGCTACCGTCTTGCGGTTGAACAGCGCATCGGAGAGGAGCCGCACCGCGTCCGCGTCGGCGGACTCCGGGAAGACCACGTGCGCGGGATCGGCGTCCACCGCCGCCGGCGCGTCCAGCCCCACCTTGCGCAGCGCCGAGCGCGCCTCGCGGGCGTAGGGGAAGCCCGGCAGCCGCGCCACCTCCGCCAGCCCCTCGACCACCGCCCCCAGATCCTCCTCGGACACCTCTACGGAAGCGACCGCGTCCGCCGGCGGCGCCGCCCGACCCAGCCGGTCGCGCAGCTCCGCCAGCCCCTCGCTCAGCGGATCGCCCCCTCCACCTCCGCCTCCGCCTCCGCCTCCGCCTCTGCCTCCGCCTCCGCCTGCGCCTCTGCCTACGCCTCCGCCTCTGCCTCCGCCTCCGCCTCTGCCTCCGCCTCCGCCTGCGCCTCTGCCTCCGCCTCCGCCTCCGCCTCCGCCTTGCGCGTGCGACAGCACGCGCAGATAAGGCAGGTAGAAGTCGCGACGCGACAGACGGTAGCCCTGCACCTCCTCGCCGCCCGTGATCGAGTAGCCAACCGTCTCGATCGGCACGCCGAGCCGCCGCAATTCGTCCTTGTCCCGCTCGAACTTGCGGCGCACCGCCGCGTGCGCCCGCTCGTCACCGCCGACCCAGTCGACGGCGTAGCCGGGCACGCGCTCCATCAGCTCGTCGAATGCGACGGGCAGGCGGCGCGCGACCAGGTACGCGATCAGGTCCAGCCAGCGCTGGGTCTTGGTGATGGCTTCGGACATGGGCAGGGCAGTGCGGAAGGAGGAGCGGGCGCGCCCCCCGTCGGGCGACCCGTCTCACGGTAGCTCTCCGCACTGACAGTCTGCGGCGACTCAGGCGAGTCGCGCCACCCTGCGTCGGTCCTCGTCCAGGAGCGCGCCGGCCACCTCGGTGCGCCGGTGCACGCCCAGCCGCAGCAGCGCACCCTCCACGTGGGTGCGCGCGGTGTGCCGCGAGATGCCCAGTCGCGACGCGATCTCCTTCGTGCTGAGACGCAGCGCCAGCAGCACCGCCACCTCGGCCTGGCGCGGCGAGAGGCCGAAGCGCTCGGCGATGGCCGCCGGCTCGGGCAGCTCGTCGGCGCTCGCGACGATCGTCTCCGCCGAGGCCTCCTCGTCGTGCGGCTCCACCTCCGGCTCGGGCTGCGGCTGCGGCTGCGGAAGCGGCCGCGCCGCGGCGGCGGCCGAACCGTCGACCGCGATCACGATCACCGTGCGCCGCTCGTCCGACGCGTGCAGCAGCGGCTGGGCGCGCACCTCGTAGCTGCGCGGCAGGCCCTCACCGGCGCTGACGCGGGTGCGGATCGCCTGCGCCACCTCGCCGTCGCTCGCACCGTCCCGGAGTGCGGCGCGGGCGACGCGGGTCAGCTCCTGCCAGACGAGCGGGTCGTCCAGCGCAACGGTGTGGCGAGTCTGGGGCATCGCCATGTCGAACCTCCTGGGGGTTGCGGGTGTAGGCCGCGCCGACACGACTGCCGGCCGGCGAACCGTTCGCGACGCAACATGGACAGACCCCCTCACCGGACGGTCACCGGGCTCTCACCGCTCGCTCATTTGCCGTTATCGCTTACCTTTACGGCGGAATGATTCGCCTCCACACACTCGGATCGCTGGACCTGAAGGGCGCCGACGGCCGGACGCTGCGCGGCATCCTGAAGCGGCCCAAGCGCCTCGCCCTGCTCGCCTACCTGGCCAGCACGCGCCCCGGTGCGTACCGCTCGCGCGACACACTGATCGGTCTGTTCTGGCCCGACGTCGACCAGTCGCGCGCGCGCAATTCGCTGAACCAGGCGCTCTACGTGCTGCGCAAGACGCTCGGCTCGGACGTGGTCGTCAGCATGGGCAACGACAGCATCGGCCTGGCCGAGGGGCAGGTCTGGTGCGACGCGGCCGCACTGCGCACCGCCATCGCCGAGGGGCGACACGCGGAGGCGCTGGAGCTGTACGGCGGCGAGTTCCTGCCCGGCTTCTTCCTGGCGGATTCACCCGACTTCGAGGACTGGCTGGAGCGCGAGCGTGCCGAGCTGCGCCGTGAGGCGGCCGGCGCCGCGCGGGACTATGCGTCACGCGCGCGCGAGGCGGGCGACGCCGCGGCCGCCGCCGACGCCGCGGTGCGCGCCGCGGAGCTGAGCGGCGACGAGGCCGCCGTGCGCCGCGCGCTGGTCGCGCTTGACGAGATGGGCGACCGTGCCCGCGCCATCCGGCTCTACCAGACGCACGAGGCGCGGCTGGCCAGGGAGCTGGAGACCACGCCGTCCGCCGAGACGCGCCAGCTTATCGAGGCCATCCGCGCGCGAGAGACGCCGCGACCGGACGCGCCGGCCGCGCGGCCGACGCCGGTCGGGCCGCCGCGGCCGGAGAGCGGGGTGGGGCAGACCGTCGGGGGCGGGGCACCGGTCGCGACAGGCTTCCACGGACGCACTGAGTCGGGCGCCGTGCAGGCCGGGACCGCCGTGGCCACCGCGCCGCACCCGGCGCGCGTCCGGGACGCGACAGAGGAGGCGGTGCGCGTGGAGCCGACCGCGCGCGGAGGGTCCGCGGCCCGCTGGATCGGCGTGGCCGCCGCGCTCGTCGCGCTGGCCCTGGTGGGCACCCTGCTCTTGGGCGGCGAGAGTCCGCCCGGCCTCGGCGTCAATGCGCCCGGCTCCGCCGGACCGCCACGAATCGTGGTCATGCCGATGGAGGGCTTCGCTTCGAAAGGCGCCGCCGCGCGCATGGCCGCGTTCCTGACCTCCGAGGTCGCCGGCCGGCTCTCGGACGTGGAGGGGCTGGATGTGGTGCTGGCCGGTGCGGATGCCGCCGCGGCAGAAACGGCCACTGCGCTGACGGGGGTCGCCCCGAAGGTCGCCGTTTTCACGGTGTCCGGTCAGGTCGCCCAGGAGGAAGGCGTCACGCGGGCGGACATCGTGCTGAGCGACGCCCGTACCGGCCAGGTCATCCGGCGGGCGAGCCTCGAGCGCCCGACGGAGGAGGCGCTCCGCTTCGTCGATCTCGCCGCCGACGAGGTCGTCGGTTTCCTGCGCACCGCCGTAGGCCGCGAGATGCAGGAGCGTCAGTGGCGCGCCAGCACCAACGACCCGGAGGCCTGGGAACTGGTTGATGCGGCGAGTATCGGGCTGCGGAACGCCGCACGGGCGCACGAGCGGCGCAGTCCGTCGATGGCGTTCGCCACGCTCGGCGAGGTCGATTCACTCCTGCTGGGTGCGGAGCGGGAAGCGCGGGGCTGGGCGCAGCCGATCGTGCTGCGAGCGGAAGCCAAGCGAGAGGAGGCCTTCACCCATCTATCGCAGGACCCGCCGAGTCTGTCCGCAGCCTACGCCGCTGTGGCGGAGGGGCTCGGTCATTCGGAGAGAGCGTTGGAGCTCGCACCCGAAGACGCCCGCGCCCTCGAGATCCACGCCTCGCTGCTGTTCCTCGCCGGAGCCTTCGGTGATCTGACCGCCGATAGCGCACGTCGACTCGACGACAGGGCCGCCGAAACCCTTCGCAGGGCCGTGCGTCTGCATCCCGACAGATCGTTCGCGTGGGCTGAACTCACCATGGTGCTGTACGGTCAGGGTCGCTTCGCAGAAGCCTATTACGCTGCAGACCGGGCCTACACCGCCGACGCCTATCTCGAGCGGCCGGAGACCATCCTCACCCTGCTGTTCACCCTCGCTTTCGAGACCGGCGATGACACGAAGGCAAGAGAGTGGTGCAGCGAACTCAACCGGCGATTCCCGCTGGTGTGGATGTCCGCGGAGTGCCGGCTCGTGACCCTGGGGTGGCTGGACCAGCCGGACCCGGGGGATATCGATCGCGCGTGGCGGATCGCCCGCGGGACCAACCTCACGCCGGAGCAGAGACAGAATGCCTACCTGCATGTCCTGGCCGCCGCGGCGATCGGACGGGCCGGCCTTCCGGATAGTGCCGACGCGGTGTTGCAGCGGGTTCGGGAGCGCTGGCCCGAGGCGATAGAACTGATTTACAAGGAAGCTGCGGCTCGCCTGCAGATGGGGCAGACAGCCGAGGCCGAGCGGCTGCTGCGCGAATACCTGGCCGAGAACCCGAGTGGCCAGCAGAACCTCGTGCCCAGCCGGTACTTCAGCGGCCTGCGCGAACCGCTTCTGGATTGACCACGGCAAAGAAAATGGGGGCGGTGGCGCGATCCCCTGCACCCCCGACCCCCTGCCGAGCCGCCCGGCCGACCCCCAGTGCGACCGAACGACTGCGGCGATATTTCCTTTTCTATCGCGCTATCGGCAGACGAGCTTCGTGCCGACGTACCAGCAGTTGCCCGTCGCGTTGGTCTCCACCTCGCCATCCATCATCGGCTCCACCATCACCTCCGGCTCCGTCGGCTGGTCGCCGCACGCGGCCATGCCGGTGAGGGAGAGCGACAGCAGCAGCGCAGCGCGGAACAGGCGCACCCGCATCGTCACGTTCTTCATCGAATCCTCTCGGGGTTCGGGTTCCGGTCACGGCGGCAACGACTGCCGCCCGTCGCTGCATGGTAACCTGTGGCCCCGTTCCGACTCGCACATCGGTCACGTTGCCCTAGGGCACGTGCGGGGATGCCCTAGGGCATTTTGCCCCATGCGGCCGATCGGGGGAGGGTCGATCTTGTGAAGGAGCGGTGCGTCAGACGGGCGGCCGCGCTCACAGATTCGGCAGAGGCGTGCGCGAAGTCGGCGGGGTACAGCAGCGCAGGAGGGGGGAACGAACGGGGCCGGCCCGCGGGGACGCCTGGTTCCGGGCGCTGCTCGAGCGCTCGAGCGAGGTCATCGTCGTGGCGGACGCCGACGGCGCGATCCGCTATGCGAGCCCCGGCATCGGCGCCGTGCTCGGCTGGTCCGCCGACGAGCTGGAGGGCCGGTCGATCCTCGACCTGCTGACCGACGAGCACCGCACGCTGGCCGACCAGGCGCTGCGCGAGCTGCTGGGGCAGCCGCGCGCGTCCGAGGAGGCGGAGCTGCGCTGCCGTCACCGCGAGGGCGGCGTCCACCTGCTGCGCGTGTGCGCGACCAATCTGCTGGACGACCCGCAGGTCGCCGGCATCGTGGTCAACGCGCACGACATCACGGAGGCGCGCCACGTCGAGGACCAGCTGCGCCACGCGCAGAAGATGGAGGCGGTGGGCCGGCTGGCCGGCGGTGTGGCCCACGACTTCAACAACATCCTGACGGCGATCAACGGCTTCGCGGAACTGCTGCGCGAGTCGTTGCCCGACGACGACGTTCGGTGCGACGACGTGGCGGAGATCGTCAAGGCGGCCCAGCGCGGTGCGGGGCTGTCCCGTCAGCTGCTGGCGTTCAGCCGTCGCGAGCCCGGCCGCTCGAAGGTGGTGGACCTGAACCGGGTCGTGCGCGAGGCCGAGGGGATGCTCCGTCCGCTCCTGGGCGAGGACGTGGAGCTACGCCTCGACCTCGCCGCCGACCTGGCGGCCGTCCGCATCGATCCCCTGCACCTGCACCAGGTCATCCTGAACCTGGCGCTGAACGCGCGGGATGCGCTGCCCGCCGGCGGTCGCATCACTCTGCGTACCGGCTGGGCGACGGCGGCGGTCGAGCACGGCGGCGGGCGCCGCCTGCTGCTGTCCGTCACCGACGACGGCACCGGCATGAGCGACGAGGTGCTGCAGCGCATCTTCGAACCGTTCTTCACCACCAAGCCGTCGGGCCATGGCACCGGCCTCGGCCTCTCTACCGTCTATGGCATCGTACGGCAGGCCGGCGGCCACGTCTGGGTCTACAGCGAGCCCGGCCACGGCACGGTGTTCAAGGTCTATCTGCCGCCCGCGCAACAGGCGGATGGCGATGGGCAGACTGAGGAGGCGCAGGAGGACGCGCCGCACGCGGGGGAGGGGCTGCACGTGCTGGTGGTCGAGGACGACGACGCGATCCGACCGCTGGTCGCCCGCATCCTGCGCCGGCGCGGCTACCGGGTCACGGAGGCGCACGACGGCGCAGAGGGTCTCACCGCGGCCGAGGCGACCGACGCGCCGATCGACCTGGTGGCGTCCGATGTGGTCATGCCGGCCATGGGCGGGCCCGACATGCTGAAGCGGCTGCGGGAGGCGCGGCCCGACCTGCCGGTGCTGTTCCTGTCCGGCTATTCGGCCGACGAGGTGGCGGCGCGCGGCAGCCTGGACGCGCCCTTCCTGGAGAAGCCGTTCGAGGGCAACGAGCTGCTGCGCGCGGTGCGGCTGGCGCTGGACGGTGCGGCCGGTCAGTCGCCAAAGATGCGGTAGCGGGTACCGACCTGCTCCACCCGCTCGACCAGCGCCCGGAAGTCGGGGTGCGGCCGCAGCGGGTCCAGCAGCGGCTCCACGCGCAGCCAGGCCGCCGAGCCGGAGCGCGCCTCGACCGCCTGCACCAGGTCCCGCACGGCCAGCTCGTCCTGGCCCAGTCCCATGCGCACCAGCGCCCGGTACTCCGGCGGGACGTAGCCGCCGGCGGCCTGCACCGCCTCCAGCGTCTGGAGCTGCCGGCGCGCGCCCTCCAGGTCGCCCGAGCGGGCGAGCGCATTGCCGAGCAGACCGACCGCGATGGGGTGCGGCCGGCCGATCAGGCCGAGCGCCCGCTCGAGCTCCGCCGCCGCCTCCTCCGGCCGATCCTGCGCCAGCAGTGTGACGGCCAGCCCAAGCTGGGCGGTGAGAAAGGCGGGGTCTCCCGACAGCACCTCCCGGTAGCCGGCCTCCGCCCGCCCGTGGTCCCGACGCAGGTAGTGGTGCCGCGCCATGCTGGTCCGCATCACCGGCGAGAGGGAGTCCAGCGCCAGCGCCTGGCCGATCGCCTCCCTCGATTCCTCCACGCGCCACCGCGACATCAGGAACAGCGAGTACCAGTGGTACGCCTCGGCGTAGCGCGGACTCAGCTCGATCGCGCGCAGGAACGCCTGCTCGGCCCCCTCCCAGTCGCGCTCATAGGAGAAACGCACTGCCGCCAGGGTTGCGTACGCCTCCCCGAGCGCGGGCTCCAGCTCCAGCGCCCGCCGCGCGTGGCGCAGCGCCAGCGGGTAGGCCTGCGTCGGCGGCATGAGTCCGTAGTCGTACGCCCCGAGCATCGTGTAGACGTCGGCCAGACCCGCGTGCGCGCTGGCGTAGCGCGGATCCTGCCGGATCGCCTGTTCGAAGTAGGCGATGGCCTGCCGCAGCCCCTCCGGCGTGCGCAGGAACCACTGGTGGCGACCCTTGAAGTACAGGTCCAGCGCCACCGGGTCGGACGTGCCGCCGATGTGCTGCTGCCGCGGGCCGCGCGGGTCCAGCTCGACCTCCAGCTCGCGCATCACCGCAGTCGCGATCTCGTCCCACGTCGCGAAGACCTCGCCTGCCTCCCGCTCGAAGCTGCGCGACCACGTCTCGTAGCCGTCAGGGTCCGACATGCTCACGCGCACGCGCAGACGATCACCGTCCCGCCGGACACTGCCCTCCACCACGTGCTCCACACGCAGCCGACGAGCAGCCGTCACCGCGTCGCTGCCGCGCAGCGTGAACACCGCGCTGCGCACCGGCACGCGCAGCCCCTCCACCTCGCCCAGCGCATCCAGCACTTCCTCGGTCAGCCCGTCCGCGAACGCCTGGTCCGCGGCGCCCGGGCTCAGGTCCTCGAAGGGCAGCACGGCCAGCCCGATGCCCGACGAGCCGCTCGCCGCGTCCACACCGCGCACCGCCATGTAGCCGATCATCAGCAGCACCGCCGCCGTCAGCGCCCCGATCGGCAGCGACGCCCGCAGCCGCCGCCTCCGCCTGCGCGCCCGTCGCTCCGCCGGGGAAGGGATGCGCAGCCGCTCCCCCGCCGCCTCCGCCGCCCCACCCCCACCCGCCACCTCCCCCCCGCCGCCCCGCGCCCCCTCCCCCGCGCCGGCAGCAACACCGGAGTCGGTAGCCTCGACGGCGTCGGCGGTGTCGACGGTGTCGGCGGTATCGACGGTGTCGGCGGTGTCGGCGGTGTCGGCGGTGTCGGCGGTGTCGGCGGTGTCGGCGGTGACGGCGGTGTCGGCAGTGACGGCAGTGACGGCAGTGACGGCAGTTGCCGCAGTTTCCGCCGTTCCCGCAGTTGCCGCATTTGCCGCAGTTCCCGCAGTTCCCGCAGTTCCCGCCGTCAACTCCTCCTCCAGCCGCGCCACCTCCGGGTCCGGCTCCGCGTCGAACTCCTCGCGCAGCAGGGCGCGGTGCACACGCGCGAACTGGAGCGCGCCCGCGCGGTTGCCCGCCGCGTCCAGCGCCCGCATCAGCCCGACCGCCACGCGCGAGTTGTAGCGGTCCAGCGCCGCGAGCTGACGCCATGCCTCGACCGCGCCGGCGCGATCACCCGCGGCGCCCCGCGCCTGCGCCACGTCCTCCAGCGCGCCGCGGTGCCAGCGCGCCAGTTCCTCGCGCCGCAGGTCGATCCACTGCTCCAGTTCGGCCGAGCCACCCGGGAAGAAGCCGTCCAGGAACGGGCCGCCGTACGCCGCGACCGCCGCCTCGGCGTCGCCCGCGTCCAGCGCGGTCTGGAAGGCGTCCAGGTCGGATTCCACGTCGGGGCCGAGCTCGATCTCGTCGCCGCGGGCCAGGATCACGTCCTCCCCCAGCGCGCGCCGCAGTTCGTACATGCCCACCGAGAGCAGGTGGCGCGCCTGCTCCGAGTCGCTGTCGGGCCAGAGCAGGCCCACCATGCGGTCGCGCGTGAGCGTGCGGCGCGGGGACGCCGCGAGCACCGCCAGCAGCGCGAGCCTGCGCTTCTGCGCGGCCCGTCCGGTGACGGGGGACCCATCCTGGGAAAGGGAGATGCCGCCGAGGAGCCGGAGCGACAGCACGAGGATCTCCGGAGTTGACTGCGCCGCCCCCGGGGGTGGGGCCGGTTCGCAACTACGATAAAGACTCGGCCGGCACGCGCGGAAGGGCGCCGTTACATGGGCGCGCCCGCGGCGGCGTGCCATCGGCCCGCGCAGCGCCTATCTTTCCGCCCGGATCTCCGGCACGTCTCACTCTCTGCGAAGGGCTCTCCACGATGGCCAATCGGATCGCCAGCATCCGCACCAATCACGGCACGTTCCGCGTCGAGCTGTTCGAGGACCGTGCGCCCCGCACCACGGGCAACTTCATCGAGCTGGCGGAGAAGGGCTACTACGACGGCGTGATCTTCCACCGCGTCATCGAGGGCTTCATGATCCAGGGTGGTGATCCCACGGGCACCGGCCGCGGCGGCCCCGGCTACACCATCCCGGACGAGTTCCACGACGAACTGCGCCACGACGAGCCGGGCGTGCTGTCGATGGCCAACGCCGGCCCGAACACCGGCGGCTCGCAGTTCTTCGTCACGCTGGCGGCCACGCCCTGGCTGGACCGCAAGCACGCGGTCTTCGGCAAGGTGGTGGAGGGCATGGACGTGGTCGAGAAGATCGGCTCCACGCGCACCGGTCGCGGCGACCGGCCCGTGCAGGACGTGACCATGCAAGAGGTCACCATCGAGCAGGCCGACTGACCGCGTGGTCCGCTAGTCGATCGCCGAGTACTTGCGAGGACTCGCACCCACGCCCGGCTGCGGTGGCCGGCCGACCAGCTCGCAGATCCGGTTCAGCACGTCCAGCGGGCCGACCGGCTTCTCGAGGTACGCCAGGAAGCCGGCCTCCCGCGCCGCCTCCCCGTACTGCGCCTCGGCGCACGCGGTCAGGGCGATCACCGGCGGCCGGCTGGTCGCGGGGTCAGACTTGAGTTCCGCACACAGCTCGATCCCGTCCTGGCCCGGACCCAGCTTGATGTCCAGCAGCACCACGTCCGGCGCGAAGCGATGCGCCAGCCGCAGCCCCTCCTCGGCGCTGGCCGCGTGCAGCACGTCGAAGCCGTTGTACCACAGGATCTTGCCGTACATTCGCCAGTCGTGCTCGCTGTCCTCCACCACCAGCACGAGCGGGCGCTCCGACGCCGCCCCGCCCGTGGGCGAGCCGCCATTCCGTGATGTCCGATCCGTATCGCTCATCGATCCTCCTCCTGCCGGCCGCAGTATGAAGGAAGTGTGCCATAAGCTCCCGAGTCACAGGAACTTAGCGGTGTTCCGTCAGTGCCCGACCCGGCCCGACGGGCCCCGGCCGCGCCACCGCCTGTCGCAGCCGGCCGCTACGCTTCAGGACGTACGGTTCGCATCGATCCCCGCAGCAGATCCGTCGCCTTGCCACTCCAGCTCGTAACCGCCCCCGACACGCACGCGCTCTGGCAGCGCTGCCTCGACGCTTTTCTCGACGACCTCGAGGCGGGCGCGCCCGCGCGCGGCCGCGCGGCGCACGCGGCGCACCTCTGGCTGACGCAGCGTGCGCAGCGCGATCTGCTGCTCGAGGCAGCCCGCGCGCGCGGCATCGCCGGCTGGCTGGCGCCGCCCTTCTCCTTCTTCTCGGAGCTGCGCGACCGCTTCGCCGTCGCCGGCCGCCCCGTCGGGCCGCTGATGCGGCGGCGCCTGATTGCGACGGTCGCTGCGCGGCACGCCGCGCCGCTCCGCATCGCGGTGGGCCGGGAGGATCGCGCCGGCGTGGTGCGCGGCCACATGCTGGACTCGCTGTTCGGCGAACTGCTGCCCGAGGGGGTGACGCCGGAGCGGCTGGCCGAAGCGCTGGCGCGCGTGGAGAGCGACGAGTTCGCGGGGCGTCGCAACCGCTGGGTGGTGGAGAGCTACGCCGGCTATCTGGCGGAGCTGGAGCGTCGTGAACTGTTCGACGCGCGCTCGATCCACGCGCGCGTGGCGCAGCGGGTCGAGGGCGGCGGCCTGCGCGAGGCCATCGGAGACGCCTCGCGACTGCACGTGTACGGCCTCTACACCACACGCTCACGTCGGCGGCTGCTTCGCACGCTGGGCGGCCAGCAGGACGTGGACGTGGTGCTCTACGCGCTGGAGGGTGCGCGCGACGCGGAGACGCTGACGGACGACGTCGCGCAGCGGCCGCTTGCGGGCCTGGAGATCCAGCCGGCGCCCGATGCGCACCGCGAGCTGGCCTGGGTGGCGGGCCGGATCAAGCGGCTGCTGGTGGAGGAGCAGGTCTCGCCGCACGCCATCGCCGTCGTCGCGCGCTCCGGCGAGCGCGACACCCGCGAGGCGTGCGACGCGTTGCGCGCCGCCGGTGTGCCCTGCACCGCGCGCATACGCACGCCTCTGGCGCAGGTCGCCGCGCTCAAGGCGCTGCTCGAGCTGTTCCGCGGCGCCGCGCTGGACTGGAGCTATCGCCCGCTGCGCCAGGTGCTGACCACGCCGTACTTCGGCCTGGAGGTGGACGCGGCGGAGGAGGATCCACGCGGTGGTCAGGGTGCGGCCCAGGAAACGCTGCGTGCCCCCGCGGACGGAGAGGCGGCCGACGGCGGCGCTGCGGCTGGGGGCGACGGCGCGGGTGGCGCACCGCGCTTCCGGCGCCGACGGGTGGACATCCGCTCGTTCGACTTCCTGTCCGGCCAGGGCCGCGTGCGCGGGCTGGCGCAGTGGCAGCTGCGGCTGGAGCACCTGCTGGCGGCGCGCCGTGAGGATGATCGCTGGGCGCGCGGCGCGGCCGTGCACAGCGACCGGCTGGCCGCCGATCTGCGCCTGTTCGCGCGCTTCCGCGAACTGGTCGAGCCGCTCGCGGCGCCGCGCACGGAACGCGACTGGGTCGCGGCGACGCGCCGCCTGCTGGAAGACGACCCGTTCGGCATGCGCCGTCGCCTGTGCCGCCCCGCGGCCGGCGAGTACGACGTGGTGCGGCTGGACCAGCGCGGCGTGAAGACGCTGGAATCGCTGCTGTCCGAGTGGGCCGACATCGCCGCCGAGAACGATCCCGGCGAGCCGCTCACCCCCGCCGAATGGCACCGCCTGCTCCGGCGGCTGCTGCAGTCGCAGGAACTGTCGCTCACCACCCCCGGCCAGAAGGGCGTCCAGGTGCTGGAGGCGCACGACGCCGCGCTGACGCCGTTCCGGCACGTGTTCGTGGTGCACGCCAACGACGGCGAGTTCCCGCGCCTGCCAGAGGGCGGCGGCGTCTTCACGGACAGCGAACGCGCCGCGCTGGCCGAGCACGGGCTGCCGCTGGCCGACCGCACCCGCGCCATCGTACGGGAGCGGTCGCTGTGGTTCGGCGTCACCGCCGCGCCGCACACGGTGCTCAGCTATCGCACCACGGATCCGCGCGGCGTGCCGCTGCTGCCCTCTCTGCTGGTACCGGAGCACGACCCGGCCACGGAGCTGCCGCGCACGTGGGAACCGCCCGAGCACGCGGCCAGCCCCGCGCAGGAGGCCCGGCGCGCGGCCGCGGAACTGGCCGAGCTGCGCCGCGCCGGCCGAGCGGAGGCGGATGCCCGGCCGGCCACCACGCAGACCGAGCTGTTCTCGGTGTCCGAGCGGCCCGTCGTCCGCACCACCGAGCCGGACGCGCTGCGCCGCGCGGTGCTGGTGGCCGTGGCAGAGCACGCCCGCGGCGCGCGCGGCCGTTCGGTGCCGGAGTCGGCGCACGCGCCGCACCCGTGGAACGGGCTCATCCGCGAGCCCGCCGTGCTGGCGTACCTGCGCACGCGCTACGAGCAGGACTATCCGTGGTCCGCCAGTCAGCTCGAGCGCTACGCGCGCATGCCCTTCGCCTTCCTGCTCGAACGCGTGCTGCGGCTGGACCTGCTCGAGGAGGCGCAGGAGAGCACCGACCGACTCACCTTCGGCGGTGTGGCGCACGCGATCCTGGAGAACTTCTACAACCGGGTGAAGGACCGTGCGCCGCGCTCGCTGATCGGTCAGACGCACCTGGCCTTCGAAGCGGCCTGCGACGACGTGTTCGCGCACTGGGAAGCGATGGCCGCCAGCGGCCGCGCCTGGCTCGGCGCGCCCGTCGTGTGGCGACATATCCGCGAGGGCATCAGGGGTGAGGTGCGCGAGTACCTGCTATGGGAGTTCGGCATCGCGGAGAGCGACGGCGAGAGCGTCTGGGGCTGCGAGATCGAACTGGCCACCGAAGCCGGTGAGCCGGTCACGATCCGCGGACAGGACCTGCGGGACACCGTGCGCGCCATGCGGCTGCGCGGTCGCATCGACCGCGTCGACCGCATCGACAAGGGGAAGAAGGCCGGTTACCACATCCTGGACTACAAGTCCGGCTACGCCCCGACCACCGGCGGCTACAGGGACGGCAGCGTGCTCCAGGGCCCGCTCTACATGGCGGCGCTGGAAGAGATCCAGGACTTCGGCGTGGCCGGCGCGCGCTACCGCTCGATCAAGCAGCGCAGGACCAAGAATTCGGCGTGGGTGCACACGGGCGACCGCAACCACGAGCGCGCGCTGCGCATCGCCTTCTCGATCCCCGAGCGCGTGCGCCTGGGCCTGTTCGAGGCGGCCGTGCCCGCCGGCCAGAAGCCGCTGGGGTGGGACCCGCCGCTGGAAGTGCGCCGCTCCGACCTGGCGCTGCCGGACGAGACGTTCCGCTGGGACGGGGACGCGGACGGGGAGGGCGGGCGATGAAGTGGACCCGGGAGCAGACCGACGCCATCATCGCCAGCCACGACACGCTGCTGGTCGCGGGCGCCGGGACCGGCAAGACCACCACGGTGGTCGGCAAGATCCTCTGGCTGTTGGGGCTGGACGTGGGCGTGTCCGCCCGCAGCGGCCGGCCGCTGCCACCGCCGCCCGAGCCGATCCGGCTGCACCAGGTCGCCGCGATCACGTTCACGGAGAAGGCCGCGCACGACCTGAAGCGCAAGCTGCGCGAGGAGATCGAAGAGCGCGCGCCCGACCTGCGCTGGGACATCGACCGCGCCTTCGTCGGCACCATCCACAGCTTCTGCGGCTCGCTGCTGCGCGAGCACGCGCTCCGCTTCGGCATCGACCCCGGCTTCCGCGTGCTGGACGAGCGGCAGGCGCGCGTCGAGCAGGACGAGGTGATCCGCGAGGCCGTGCTCGAGGCGCTGGAGACCGTGGACGACGACGATCCGCTCGCGGCACTCGCGCGCACCGTGCCGCTGCGCGACCGGTCCGAGCACGGCACCGGCCTGATCGACTTGGTCAGGCAGACGCTGCGCGACGCGCGCTGGCACGCCGAGCGCTACGCCCGCTGGTGGCAGGGCGGCGACCTGGACGGCGAGATGCTCCGCCAGGCCTGCCCGACCTGGACCGACGTGCTGGACGACGACGCGCTCGGCGCCTGCCGCGCGCTGGTGCGCATGGCCATGCTCGCGCGCGACCGCTGGCAGGCCTGGATGGAGCGCGAGAACGCGCGCGACTTCGACGCCATGATCCTGGACGCGCGCGAGCTGCTGCTGTCCGAGCAGGGCGCGGCCGCGCTCGAGGCCGTGCGCAGGCGTTACCGCATCCTGATCATCGACGAGTTCCAGGACACCGACGCCGCCCAGCGCGACATCGCCTTCGCCATCGGCGGACTGCCCCACGGCGCAGGCGCCAAGCCCGCCGCCGCGCCGCAGCTGTTCTTCGTCGGCGATCCCAAGCAGAGCATCTACCGCTTCCGCGGCGCCGACATCGCCGTCTGGAACCAGGTCGAACGCGCGCTGGCCGACATCGCCGCACCGCTCTCGCTGTCCGAGAACTTCCGCAGCCAGCCAGCCGTCATCGACTTCGTCAACACGGTCGGCGCCGAGGCCATGGCCGACGCGGGGCGGCAGCTCGGCACCGCCGACCCGGCCGCCGTGGTCGAGTACCGGCCGCTCGTGCCCGCCCGCGACCGCGCCGACCACGGCCGTGTCGAATGGCTCCAGGCCGATGGAGACACCGCGAAGGAGCGGCGGCCCGTCGAGGCCGAGCACGTCGCCGCGCGCATCCGCCAGATGGTCGGCAACGAGTTCGTCACCGATCCCGAGACGGGGGAGCGGCGCCGCTGCGCGCACCGCGACATCGCCGTGCTGTTCCGCTCGCGCGGCGGGCTCGAGGAATACGAGGACGCGCTGCGCCGCCACGCCGTGCCGTACTACTACCAGGGCAGCGGCGGATTGGCCGGCAAGCTGGAGGTGCTGGACCTGGTCAACGCGCTGCGCGTCATGGACAATCCCGCCGACGACCTGCGCGCCTTCGCCTACCTGCGCTCTCCCTTCGTCGGACTGCGCGACGAGATGCTCGCCCGCATCCGCCTCGCCCCGCAGATCGACCGCGACCACGCCGAGCGGCCCTACCTGGCCACCCTGCTCGACGCCGCACGCTGGTTCCTCGGCCGCGCACGCGCCGGCGAGATCGACTGGCACGACGCGCTCGTCGACGGACGCACCGACACCCGCGTCGCCGACATCGAGCAGGACGCGCTCGAACGCGGCCTCGCCGCCATCGACGAAGCCATCGCGCTCGCGCACCGCAGGCCCATCGACGAGGTGCTCGAGCGACTGCTCGACCATACCGGCTACCGCGACCACCTGCTGCTCTTCGGCGACGCGCGCGAGCCGCTCTCCCGCATCCAGGCCTTCCTGCGCCTGGCCGAGGAGCACCGCGACCTGCCCATCGGCACCTTCCTCGAGATGTGGGACGGCTGGGACGACTCCGATCAGGGCGTGCCCCAGTCGCCGCTCTACTCCGCCGCCGACGACGTGGTCACCCTCACCACCATCCACAGCGCCAAGGGCCTCGAATGGCCGATCGTCTTCCTGATCGAGGCCGGCCGCTCCTTCAAGGATCAGTTCACCGGCGACTTCTGGAGCGACGACCAGCTCGGGCCCCTGCGCGCACCGAAGAAGGACGAACGCGGCGAGCGCGCTGCCCGCATCCACGAGCGCCGACGCCTCCACGAACGCGCCGAGGAGGCGCGGCTGCTCTACGTCGCCACCACGCGCGCCCGCGACCGGCTCATCGTGGTCGGCCCGCCCGGCGTGGACGACGCCTACTCCGCCTGGCTCTCGTCCGCACTGCCGAAAGGGCAGGATCCGGCGCCACCGCTCGCGCTGGTCGATGCGGATTCCGGGTCGGGCACGGCTGGCGCCGCTGCGCCGGAACCCGTTGTCTCGCCTGAGGTGCACGTCGGGCACAGGCCGCCGAGCCTGCCCGATGCGCGCGCGCGGGCCGTGCCGGATCCGTCGCTCGCGTGGCTGGAGGCGGTCGAGGGGGTGGCCGGCGGCGAACAGGCCGCCGCGTTCCCGCTGCTGGCGCCGCTGCCGGAGCCGCCGCTGCGCTTCCTGACCTCGGCGACGGAGCGGATGATGAAGCGGCAGCGGCCGGAGGAGTGGGAGCTGCGCTACGTGCACGCTGTGGAGCCGGTGTGGCGCTTTGCGCCGGATCCGCGGCCGGCGCAGTCGGGTCGTTTGCCGGCGGACGTGCGCGGCACGCTGATCCACGGTGTGCTGGAGCGGATCCGGGAGGAGGCGGAGCTGGCCTCGGTGCTGGAGGAGGCGATCTCGGACCTGGATGCGCCGGAGCTGGGTGGCATGCTGGAGGCGGGCAGCCGCTACCGGGCGGCGCTGGAGGAGGAGATCCGGCGAGTCATCCGGGATCCGGAGTGGCGCTGGTACGTGGAGGGTCGTCATCACCGGGAGCTGGCGTTCCTGCACCTGACGGGTGAGCGGGAGTGGCTGTACGGCAAGTTCGACCTGTACCGGCCGTCGCAGCTCTCGGCGGCGGTGGCGCGAGCGGAGGCCGCGTCGGGGGTGGAGCCGAGGCCGGAGGACGGGATCGGCTGGGTGATCGACTTCAAGACCCACAAGGTGGCGACGCTGGCGGAGGCGCGGGCGGTGGCCGCCAAGTACGAGGTGCAATGCGAGGTGTACCGTGCCGCGGCGGCCGAGCTGGCCGCGGAGCCGGTGCGGGTGCGGCTGCACTTCACGCAGCCGAACCTGGTGGTGGAGAGCTGATCGGCTCGGGCGACACGGGGGACCACGAGAAGCTTGTGGGCGCCGGTGCCGCGATTTAGCGTGGACGCCCTCGGGCGCGGCTCCCGCCGTGCTCCCCCGTCGACGCCCCCGGGAAGCCCGTCGTCGCGGGGTAGTGCAGGGCATTCCAGGACACTCATCCGAACATGAAGGGGACGCATCGCAGGATGCCGTCGCTGCGGGCCGTCGTGCCCGCTCTTGCAGTGCTGGGCCTGGCCGCGTGCGAGGGTGGCGCGGCGGACGAGGCGCCGCCGATCGCCGATGCGCCGGCGGCCGAGGGCGCCGCGGGCCCGCGCGAGGTCGTGGTGAACGCGCGCGACTTTGCATTCGATCTGGCGGACACGGTGGAGGCGGGTGCCATCCGCTTCCGGCTGGTCAACCAGGGGCCGGAGCTGCACCACGTGCAGCTGGTCCGGCTGGAGCAGGGCCGCACCTTCTCGGACCTGATGTCGGCGATGTCGTCCGGCCACCCGCCGTCGTGGGTGACGTGGATGGGCGGGCCCAACGCCCCGGTGCCGGGGGAGGAGGCCTCGGCCACGGTGGAGCTGGAGCCCGGGGAGTACGCGCTGCTGTGCGTGATCCCGTCGTCGGACGGGGTGCCGCACATGGCCAAGGGCATGGCCCGTCCGCTGACCGTGGTGCCGGCCACGTCGGAGACCAGCGTGCCGCAGGCGGACATCGTGATGCGTCTGGTGGACTACGACTTCGAGACGGACGCGACGCTGACGCCGGGCCGCCACACGCTGCGCATCGAGAACCCGGCGCAGCAGCCGCACGAGGTGATCGTCGCCCAGCTGGCGTCGGGCCGGACCATGGCCGACCTGATGGGCTGGCTGGAGGGCGGCATGGTCGGCCAGCCGCCGGGCAAGGCGATCGGCGGCATCACGGGCATCGCGCCGGGCGCGGTGAACTACGTGACGCTGGACCTGCAGGAGGGCGAGTACGTGCTGCTGTGCCTGGTGCCGGATGCCGGCGACGGCCGGGTCCACGCCGCCCACGGCATGGCCAGGCAGATCACGGTCGCGGCGCCGCGGGCGACCTGAAGGCCGGACCGGTCGGTCCCTGAACGAGAAAGCGGGCGCGCCGTGACCACGGCGCGCCCGCTTCGTTTGCCGGCCCTCGCATGGCGAGCGCGGAGCGTCAGGCCGCGACCCGCCTGCGCGAGCCCACCAGCTCCGCGAACAGCCGCAGCAGTTCCGGATCGAAGTGCCGGCCCGCGTCCCGCTCCATGATGCGGAGCGCCTCCGCGCGCGGCAGCGCCGGGCGGTAGCTGCGCGTGGTGGTCAGCGCGTCGAACGCGTCGGCGATGCCCAGGATGCGCGCGTGCAGCGGGATCTGCTCGCCTGCCAGCCCGTCCGGGTAGCCGCGGCCGTCCCAGCGCTCGTGGTGGCTGCGCACGATCGGCCGCACGTCCCACGGGAACTCCAGCCCGGCCACGATCGCGTCGCCCTCGGTCGTGTGCGACTGCATGGTCGCCCACTCCTCCGCGGTCAGCGAGCCCGGCTTGTTCAGGATCTCGACGGGTACCGCCGTCTTGCCGACATCGTGCAGGAAGGCGCCCATCCGCAGCCAGGTCAGGTCCCGGCCGGTGATGCCGACGCGCTCGCCCAGCAGGCAGGTGTAGTTGGCCACCCGCTCGCAGTGGCCGGCCGTGTACTGGTCCGTCGACTCGATCGCCTCGCCCCAGGCGCGCACGACGTCCAGGTAGCGGCCCTCCAGGCCGTCCAGGCGCCGATCGATGTCCAGCAGCTCGCGGCGCGCGTGCAGCTCCGTGAAGAGCCGGTGCGCGCGGTTCAGCGCGCGCAGCGCCTCCGCGTTGTCCTCCTGCGACAGATGGATCAGCGCCGACTCCGCCTCCGCCTCCGCCTCGCACAGGAAATCGTCCGACGCGCGCGCCGTCGTGACCGCCGTGGACAGGTGGTTCAGTGCCAGCGCCGGCTTGCCCGTCTCGCGGTAGAGCCGGCCGTAGATGCGGTGCGCCTCGGCCAGCCAGCGGCGCGACTCGAGGCGGGCGAAGATCTCGAACGCCCGGTCGCACGACTCGCGCGCGCGGCCATGATCCCCCATCTCGACGTACAGCTTGGCGCGGTTGATCTCGGTACGGCCGAGCGTGGCCGTGTCGCGCAGCCGCTCCGCCACCTCGAAGGCGCCCTCGAAGCAGACCTCGGCGCGCTCCCACTCGCCCAGGTCCGTGTGCGCCATGCCCATGTTGTTCAGCGACCACGCCTCGCCCTGGCCGTCGCCCAGACGGCGGAATCGGTCCAGCGCGCTGCCGTAGCTGGACAGCGCGCCTTCCGAATCACCGCGGATGTTGGCCAGCGTGCCCAGGTTCTGGTCCACCATCGCCGCCAGGCGGTCGTCGCCCTCGCGGATGGCCAGCTCTCTCGCCGAGTGGTAGCGCAGCAGCGCGATCTCGATGTGGCCGCGGAACTGGGCCAGGATGGCCAGGCTGTTCAGCGCCCGGGCCTCCAGGCTGGCCAGGCCCGCGGCGCGCGCGATCGCCAGACTGGCCTGGTAGTGCTCCTCGGCCAGTTCACCGTCGCCGCGCTGCCAGTGGACGATGCCGCTCGAGCGCAGGATGTCCGCCGCCGCTCGGGCGTCGCCCTCCACACGCAGACGCTGGAACGCCGCCGCGTAACGCGACAGCGCGACGTTCCAGGCACCGGAACGCTCGGCGGCGCGGGCCTCCTCGACCAGCGCCTCGAGCGTCGTCTCCGGCTCGAACGCGGACCCCGACTTCGGGTCCTCGACCACCTTCAGACTGACCGGCATCGCATCACTGCGCCATGCAGTAGGCGCTGAAGTGGTCCAGCCACGCCTCGACCGTGCGCGTCGACTCGTCCGTGTCCGACGGCAGCGCCTGGTGCACGTAGCGCAGACCGCGCGGGTTCATGCGCAGGATGACCAGGTCGTCCGGATCCTCCACGCCGCGCGCACGCGAGTACGACAGCTCCACCTGCACGGGCGTCAGGAACCCCCCTGAGCCCAGGTCGATCAGCCCGCCCAGCAGGCTGCCCGTCAGCGCCGTCAGCTCCACGCTCACGTACCCGCTCGGCAGCACCAGCAGCGTGAACAGCGCCGGCTCGTCCACCGCACCGCGCGGCACCGTCAGGGTGTGCCCCAGCAGCGTGAGCGTGCCACCCTCCAGCCCGATCACCTGCGAAACACGTAGATCGCTCAGGTCCAGGTTCAGGATCGGCTCCCGCACCAGCTCGTACTCGCGGATCACGCCGTCCTCGTCCCGCGCCCGCACCGTGCGTGGCTCGAAGAGGCCGAGCAACTGCTGCGGCTCGCCCACCGACTCCGTCGGCGCGACCGGGTCCTGCGCAGGACCCGCGTGGTCACAGCTGATGAACGAAAGCGCCAGCAGCAGTGCCGTCAGCCCGCTGCGGCGGAACGTGGCCCGTGTCATCGGAGCCTCCCGCGTCCCGTCTGTGTAAGGAAATGATACGCCTGGGGCGCGGAAGCAGGTTCAGGCTTCGTGCCTCGTCGCCAAGTCCTTGTGCGACAACACGGACAGAAGAAAACGGACCCCGGCATCGGCTACAAGATGCGCGGGGTCCGTATCTTTTTTCGCAACGAAACGTGTCAGCTACCAGATCTCGACGCGGCGCTCGGGGGCCAGCCACATGGCGTCCGCAGGGCCGACGCCGAAGGCCCGGTGGAACGCGTCCATGTTGCGGACCACGCCATTGACGCGGTACTCGCTGGGCGAGTGCGAGTCGGTGAGCAGGCGGTTGCGCAGCTCCTCGTCGCGGTAGAGCCGGCGCCAGATCTGGGCCCAGCCGATGAAGAAGCGCTGGTCGCCGGTGAACCCGGTCAGGCTCGGCGGCTCCTGTCCGTCGAGCGAGAGGCGGTAGGCCTCGTGCGCGACGGACAGTCCGCTGAGGTCGCCGATGTTCTCGCCGAGGGTGAGCCGGCCGTTGACGTGGAGGTCGCCGATCGGGTTGTAGGCGTCGTATTGGGCGACGAGCACGTCGGCGCGCTCCTCGAAGGCGCCGGCGTCGGCCTCGGTCCACCAGTCGCGCAGATTCCCCTCGCCGTCGCTCTTGCGGCCCTGGTCGTCGAAGCCGTGGCTGATCTCGTGCCCGATGACGGCGCCGATCGCACCGTAGTTGACGGCGTCGTCGGCGGCGGGATCGAAGAAGGGCGGCTGCAGGATGGCCGCGGGGAACACGATCTCGTTCATGGTGGAGCTGTAGTACGCGTTGACCGTGTACGGGTTCATGAACCACTCGTCGCGGTCGACGGGCTGGCCGAGCCGGGAGACCCGGCGCCGGTGCTCGACCCGCGCGGAGCGGCGCATGTTGCCGAGCAGGTCCTGCGCGTCCACCTCGAGCGCGGCGTAGTCCGTCCACTCGTCGGGGTAGCCGATCTTGGTGCTGAAACGCTCGAGCTTGGCGTGCGCCTCCGCACGGGTCTGCGGGCTCATCCATTCCAGGCGGTCGATGCCCTGGCGGAACGCCTCGGTAAGGTTGGCGACCAGCTCCTCCATGCGGCGGCGCGAGTCGGCGGAGAAGTTGCGCTCCACGTAGGCGCGTCCCAGCGCGTCACCCAGCGCGCTGCTCACCACGTCGATGCCCTGCTTCCAGCGGGTGCGCTCCTGCTCCAGGCCGGCCAGCACGCGGCCGCGGAAGTCGAAGCGCGCCTCGCGGAAGTCGGAGGAGAGGAGCGGCGCGGCATCGTCCAGGAGCCGGAACGTGAGGTAGTCGCGCCAGGTGGCCATCGGCGTGGACTCGATGAGCCCGGCCGCAGCAGTGAGGTAGTCCGGCTGCCGCACCACGACGGCGTCGGTGTCGATGCCGGCATGGCGCAGGTACTCGCCCCACGCGAAGCCGGGGGCCAGCGTCCGCAGCTCGTCCAGGGTATGGCGGTTGTAGGTCAGGTCGCGGTCGCGGTTCTTCACCCGCGTCCAGTGGTGCTCCGCGATGCGGGACTCGAGCGCCATGACGCGTTCGGCCGCGGCCGCGGGCTGCTCGTGGCCAGCCAGTTCGAGCAGCCTGTGGATGTAGGCGACGTACTCGCCGCGGGTGCGCTCGAACTCGGCGCCGTCCCGGAAGTAGTAGTCGCGGTCCGGCAGGCCGAGGCCGGACTGGCTCAGGTACACCGTATAGCGATCCGACGCGCGCGCGTCCTGCGAGACGTAGGCGGAGAAGGGGCGCGACACCCCGATGGTGGTCAGCCAGCCGAAGGTCTCCGGCAGCTGGTCGTGCCGCCGCAGCGCCGCGACGCGCTCCAGGTCGGGGCGCAGCGGATCCAGCCCCAGCCGCTCGATGCGCGCGGTGTCCATGAAGCTGCGGTACAACGCGCCGATCTTCCGTTCGTCGTCCCCCGCGTCCCCCGCGGTGCCGCGCGTCGCCAGGTCCTCCACGATGCGGTGCAGCGACTGCTCCGCCCGGTCCGCCAGCTCGGTGAAGGCGCCGTAGTTGGAGCGGTCCGCCGGGATGGTCGTCCGGTCCAGCCAGCGGCCGTTGACGAAGCGGAAGAAGTCGTCCTGCGGCCGCACCGAGCGATCCAGGTTCTCCAGGGCGATGCCCGTCCGCGCGGCGGTGGCGCCACCCGGCCCGCCACCCGAGCCGGCCGAGGACTGCGCGACGAGCGGAGCGGGCAGCAGCAGTGCGAACAGCAGCGCCGGTCGGACGCTGCGAGCGAACAGGCGGAGATGCATGGATCGCGGGGCGGAAGGGCGTCTGCGTCGGCACACCGGCCGACGAGGGAGCCGGAATGTAAGGGAGGCGGAAGGGGGGCGGAACTGCGGGCTGCGGGCTACGGGCTACGGGCTACGGGCTACGGGCTACGGCTACGGGCTGCTGGCTACTGCTGGCGCCGATCGGCCGGGAACGGCGGGTCGCAGACCGGGGCGGGGTGCCGGTCTGCGACCAACCGCTGCCCTGCCTGCCGTTGGTCGGGATCGGGGGCGCTCAGTAGCGCGCGCCGCCCGGCTCACGGCTGCCGAACAGCCAGCGGAAGCCGGCCAGCATCAGCCAGCCCACCAGCAGGAACGGCCCGAACAGCACGAGGAATACGGTGCCGATGACGCCGGCGCCGATGGCGAAGACCATCGCGATGGCGAATACTACGCCGAGGATACCGAGAAGGATGCCGCCCACCGTCAGTGCGATCTTGGCGAGCACGATCACCACGATCCCGATCAGGAACAGCTTCAGTATGGTAAGGGCAAGGGAGCCAGCGCCGGTCGTCATGCCACGATCCTCCGAGAGTGAAGTGCGACCGCCCTACGCACGGGACCCGGCGCCGGATTCACGGTCCGATGTGTGCGCCTCGGCTCCGTCCCGTGCGGCACCTCCGCCACCGATCCCCCAGCTCCAGTCGGCATGACTCCGCCAGTCCCTTCCGATGACGCGCTGTACGCCTGGTTCCTGGGTCCCCAGGCCGAGAACGCCGAGTTGTTCGAGCGGCTGGTGGTGGAGGCGCTGCGCGATCACGTGTTCTGGCGCCGGAACTACCATCCGGAGGACGGCGCCGTCGTTCGTGAGACGGATCGGCGCGGCGCCGGCTACGAGGATGCGGTCGCCAGGCTGAAGCAGGAGCTGATGGGGCTGCTGGCCGAGCTGAAGCGCGGCGTGCCGTTCTTCAGTGGCCGCTACAAGGGCCACATGAACTTCGAGCAGACCATCGCCTCGCAGATCGGCTATTTCGCGGCGATGCTGCACAACCCGAACAACGTCGCGCTGGAGGGCTCGCCGGCCACCACACGCATCGAGCTGGCGGTCGCGGGTCAACTGGCGCGCATGATCGGCTACGATCCCGCCACGTCATGGGGGCACCTGACGTCCGGCGGCACGATCGCCAACTTCGAGGCGCTCTGGGTCGCGCGGAACGTGATCTACCTGCCACTGGCCGCGCGCGGCGCCGCGGACGAGCTGGGCCTGTCGTTGGAGGTCGAGGTCGCGGGCGGCGAGCGACGCCCCCTGTCGCAGCTCGGCCTGTGGGAGCTGCTCAACGTGCCGGGCGGCGCCGCGCTGGATCTGTGGGACCGGCTGTGGGCCGCGGCACCGCGCGCCGACGTGCACCGCGCGCTGGAGAACCACTCGCTCCAGAAGCTGGGCTACCAGGAGTACCACCGCCGCCTGGCCCAGGCGTTCAGCGACCCATATCCCCCCGGCGTGGTGCTGGTCGCGGCCACGGCGCACTACTCGTGGGAGAAGATCGTGCGGGCGCTGGGCATCGGCTCGCGGCAGCTGGTGTTCGTGCCCGTCGATCATCACTACCGCATGGATCCGGACGCGCTCTGGCAGCGGGTGGCCGACCTGACGGAGCGGCGCGTGCCCGTGCTCGCCTGCGTGAGCGTCTGCGGCACCACGGAGGAGAGCGCCGTCGACCACATGCACCGCGTGCTGGAGGTGCGCGAGCGCGCGGAGCGGGAACTGGGCGTGTCGTTTCACGTGCACTCCGACGCCTGCTACGGGGGCTACGCGGCGGCGGTGACCTGGTCCGCCGACGGGCGGCGGCTGGACGCGGCCGAGATCCGCGACGCCACCGGCGTGGACTGGCCGGACGAGGAGTGGGTGCGAGCGATGGAGGCGCTGTCGCGCGCGGATTCCGTGACCATCGATCCGCACAAGCTCGGCTACATCCCCTATCCCGCGGGCGCGATCGCGTTCCGCGACCGGCGCGCGCGCGAACTGGTGTCCATCGACCCGCCCTACCTGAGCCCCGCCCGTGCGGAGCCCGCCTCCGGCGCCGCGCGCGGCGGTGTGCCAGAGCCGGACGACCCGAACGACCTGTTCCTCGGGCGCTTCATCCTGGAGGGTTCGAAGCCGGGCGCCGCCGCCGCCGCCGTCTGGCTCTCACACCAGGTGCTGCCGCTGGACGAGCGCGGCTACGGCCTGCTGGTTCGCCGCACGGTCGCCGGCGCCCGGCGGCTGCACGCCACGCTCGACCAGGCGGGGCTCGGCGCCTTCGAGGTCGTGACGCTGCCCGCGCCGGACATCAACATCGTCTGCTACGTGATCCGGCATCCGGATGCGGCATCACTCGAGCGGCTCAACGCGCTCAACGAAGGCGTGTACGCCCGCATGTCGCTGGGCGCCGCGAGGCCATCCGGCGCGGGCGAGCCCGAGTACATCATCACGCGCACCCGCTTCCAGTCGCCCATGTACGACGGCGCGATCGACCCGCTGCTCGAGCAGCTGGACCTGGAGCGCGAGACATGGCGGCGCAGCGGCGCGGAAGGGCTGGTCGTCCTGCGCTCCACGGTCATGGACCCGTTCCTCGCCGACGAGCGACGCGGCGCGGATCACGTCGACGGCTTCGTACGCGCACTCGGACGCGCGGCGGCCGCATCCCTCGCCGCACTCACCGCCGCGGACTGAGCGGGAGGCCCGGCCGTGGCCTCAGCCGCAGCGTCGTCGCACAGATGCGCGGCGCGAATGCGGCCAGGACGCCGCCGAGCAGCAGCCCCGCGAGCGCGTCCAGCGCGTAGTGGTACCCGCCGTACACCGTGGATGCGATCAGACAGGCGGTGGCGACCGCGACCGGCACGTACAGGCTGCGCAGCCGCCGGGCACACTCCACCGTCACGGCCACGGCCATCGCCACGTGCCCGGACGGGAACGCCGTGCCGTCGCTGGACATCTCGCCCAGCAGGGACCGGGTCAGACGCTCCAGCACCCCCGGCTCACCGGCCGGCGCGAACAGCTCGCGCGGCCCTCGCACAGGCAGCGCCAGGAACAGCGTCAGCAGCACGGCCGTGACCAGGATCTCGGTGAACACCATCGCCGAGAGATCCCGCCAGCGCCCGCGGATCGCCAGCACCAGCGGCGGCACCAACAGCAGCGGGTAGTACGACAGGTAGGCCGCGTGCATCAGCTCGCCGAACCAGCCGGCCCGCCACGCCCGGCCCCACTCGGCCGCGGGCTGGCCGCCGAAGGCCGCGCGCTCCGCCGCCAGCAGCAGCGCGTCGTAGCGGCGGCCGTGGTGCAGCCAATCGGTCAGCAGCGGCAGCTCCCAGTACAGCAGCGGCAACGCGGCCAGCGCCAGCGCGACCAGCGACGGGTGCACCGTCGGCGGCCGCAGCGCCAGCGCCAGCCCGCAAATGTGCGCCAGCGGCACCAGCAGCGACCAGCCGCCCGCGGCCAGGCCCGCCACCAGCGCCAGCGGCAGCGTCGCCGCCAGGTGGACGGCCAGCACCGTCCAGGCCGGCGGTGTATCGCTTCGACTCATCCTCGCCTGCTCCATCCGCCCCGCCGCTGGCTGCCCGTCACTCCGGCGTCTGCGTGGACAAGAGCCGTGCCGTATGGATGCTGCGCGGTCGCCGGGGGGCGCTTTCCGGGGCCTGGCCCCGAACGGAACTGTTGGTATGACGAGGCGATTCGCTTATCTTGGTGACCCCCGAAACGTCGATCGCCGGGCCGGATCTTTTGCGGTCCGTTCTGCGCGCCGATGCGCTCAACCGTCGATGTGCAGTGGACTTACCGTGAGGGAACGACGGTTGCCTCGATTCGAGACGACAGCGCGTCCCGCTCCGATGCAGCCGCCGGGAACCGGCGGCCGTCGCGCGGGCTACACGATGATCGAGATCCTGATCGTGCTGATGGTGAGTGCGATCATGGTGACGCTCGTGGCGCAGACGTATGCGAGCTACGCGAGGACGCGAGCCGCGCAGCAGGCCGCGACGATCCTGGGTCGCGACCTGCGGCTGGCGCGTTCGGCGGCGATCCGCAGCCGGCGCGCGGTGTCGCTGGTGGTGAACGAGGCCGGGCGCAGCTACGTGATCCGTGACACGGCGGGGGTGGTGGTGGCGCAGCGGGCGTTTTCGTACGGTGACCTGCAGGTGCAGGGGATCGACCTGGGGTTGACCGGTGACAGTGTGACCTTCGACCGGCAGGGTCTGGCGGACCTGAGCGGCGTGGGTGGAGTGGCGGAGGCGCGGATCGCGTCCCCGAGCGAGGTGTACGTGGTGCGTTTCAACGCGACCGGCAGCTCCACGATCGAGGAAGAGTGAGACGCGACGGGTTCACCCTGGTCGAGACCATGGTGGCGCTGGTGGTCCTGGCGATGGGCGTGCTGGCGCTGACGCACCTGTCGGTGGGGATGGCCGTGCTGATGAAGACGGCCGGTACGAAGACGGAGCTGATCGCGCGTGCGGAGAACCGGTTGGAAGCGGTGCAGGCGCGGGACTACGCGCAGCTGACCCCGGGCGTGGAGAACGACACGGTGGTGGTGCGGGGCAGGGTGTATCGGCGGCGGGTGACCATCACGGCGCCGAGCACGCGGCTGCGCGAGATTCAGGTGGTGGTGGAGCCGCTGGTGGCGGGCGGCATGACGTATTCGACGATGACGTACGTGGCCAGGTGAGGGAGAGGCGAGTGTTCGGTGGGTGGAACGGTGATCGATCGGGGTTCAGCCTGGTCGAGATGACGATCGTGCTGGTGCTGGCCGGTCTGGTCGGCACCGCGGCGATCACGCTGTTCACGACCAACAACCGGCTCAACACCATCATGACCACGACGGGCCAGTCGCAGGAGAACGCGCGCAGCGCGGTGGACGCGGTCGCGTCGGAGCTGCGCGGCCTGTCGGCGGGCAGCATCACGCACGCCCGACCGGAGTTCCTGTCGGCGCGGATGCCGCTCGCGTTCGGAGTGATCTGCGAGGTGAGCGCGCCGCACGTCTCGATCTACTTCGCGTTCGGCGGCCGTCCGGTGTCGCTGTCGGCGGCCGACGGCTACGCAGTGCGAGATACCACGGGCGACTGGGTCTACATGGCGGACGCCGGTGCGCTGAATCTTTCCTCGTCGGGCGGTGCGCGCAGCGCCTGCGTGGGGAACGGCAACTCGGGAACGGAGCCGTCGACGAGCTACGTGCGGTTCCACGTGCCGGGCGGGCGCGGCACCGGCCACGCGCGCGGTCGGCGCAACAGCGCCACGATCGATCTGGTGCGGGGGCAGCCGATCATGCTGTTCCAGCGCCGCGTCTATTCGCTGGCGCCGTCGCAACTGGAGAGCGGCCGCCGTGCATTGTACCGGGGTCGCTACGGCCAGCCGCTGGTGGAGCTGGCTCAGGGCTTCGGTTCGGAGGCCGGCTTCCTGTATCAGATCGCCGACGGCCGCTGGATCCAGTTCCCGCTGGGCGAGCAGCTGGACGGCATTCAGACCGTACGCGTGCGGGCGGAGGTGGTCAGCGATCCGCAGCCGGGTCTGATGGAAGCGCAGAGCTTCTCGCTCGTGCGCGAGATCCCGCTCCGCAACGTCGAATGAAGCAGCGCTCGACGTTGCGGGACCGGCTGGCGCGCCTCGCGGCGCGCGCGCGTCGTCGCTCCGGGGAGGAGGACGGCTTCGTGCTGACCGTCGTGGTCTTCGCGCTGGCCGCGCTGTCGATCGGCGCGACTGCGGCGTTCCTGATCGTCGAGAGCGAGACGCGCATGGCGGACGGGGGGCTGGACGGCACGCGCGCGTTCCAGCTCGCGCAGGCCGGCCTGCAGCGTTACATGGCGGAGGAGATCGGCGCCCATCCCGATTCGGCGTCCTATACCATGGGCGGCGGTGTGGCACGGGTGCGGGCGGAGCGGGTGCTTTCATTCAGCGACACGGCGGCGATCTACCTGATCACGTCGGAGGGCGTGGTCGACGATCCCCGCACGCCGAACCTGCCGGCACGCCGGACGGTGAAGCAGCTGGCGCGCCTGGAACGCTGGGGCGCGCGGCCGACCGGTGCGCTGACCATGATCACGCCGTCTGCCATGCTGGGCTCGATCACCGCGGACGGACGGGATACGGCGGCGCCGGGGACGTGCACCGCAGCCGGCGCGCCCATTGCGGGGATCAGCGCGCTGAGCGGCGGCGGGATCGCGACCATGGGCACGGACAACCAGGGATCGCCCGCGCTGCGGCGCGACGACCTGGCTGCGATGCAGCGGAACCTGGGCGTAGAATGGGCGATGCTGACCGACCCGGCGATCCCGTTCCAGTACGAGTTCCCGTCGGGCTCCTGGCCGAACTTCACGGCGCTGGGCGCCGGCACGTTTCCGATGATCCGTGTGGACGGCAATTTCTCCGCGACGCAGATGCGTTCGGGGCGAGGATTGCTCGTCGTCACGGGCGACATCCGCTTCTACGACGATTTCGAATGGGACGGCGTGATCCTGGCCGGTGGCATGGCTTCCTTCTGGAACACCATCTTTTCCGTGGACGGCGCGCTGGTGGTGGGCATGGACGCGCTGGGCGGAGGCAGCCCCGACTACGTGGGGATGGGCAGTGGCGCGCAGCTGCGCTACAACTCGTGCAACGTGTTCAACTCGGTGCAGAACCTGGCGCGTCTGACCGCGGTCGAGAACACGTGGTGGGAAGCGGACTACTGACGCCGGTCGGCGCGCGCCGGACGGTGCAGGCATGAACGCCCGCGACGCGCTCAAGGCGCTGCGCGAGGGCAACCGTCGTTTCGTCGCCGATCCCACGCTGAGCGACTGGGCGCTGAAGGCGTTCGACCCGGCCGGCTCAGCCGAGGGGCAGACGCCGATCGCGGCCGTGCTGGGCTGCTCCGATTCGCGCGTCCCCGTCGAGATCCTGTTCCGTCAGGGCCCCGGCCGCATCTTCGTGGTGCGCGTGGCGGGCAACGTGATCGGCCCCACGCAACTGGCCAGCCTCGAGTTCGCCGTGGTCGGGCTGGGCGTGCGCCTGCTGGTCGTGCTCGGCCATTCCAACTGCGGCGCGGTGGGCGCTACGCTCGAGGCGATGCGCGGCAAGCAGCACGCGAGCCTGCCGTCGCTGGGTGCGGTCACCGACCGCATCGAGTTCGGTATCACCGGCGTGGACCCGCGCGCGCCGGACGCGCTCGATTCCGCCGTACGCCGCAACGTCGGCGCGACGGTGGCCGCGCTGCGCCACGCCATGGAGACGATGGGTCACGGCAGCACAGAGGACGAGGTGCTGGTGACGGGGGCGCTCTATCACCTTGAGCGCGCCGAGGTGGAGTGGTTGAACGGCGAGGGCGAGGCGGTAGATTGAGCGGCCATGCCCGCTCCGGCCCCCGACACGGCTGATCCGGGAGACGCCGCCTCCGTGCCTGGTTCGCAGGGCGGCGACTTCTTCGCGGACGCGCCCGCGCGTCTGCGCTTCTTCGCCGACGCCGCGCGGGTCCTCGCCTCTGCTCTGAACCCCGACGAGGCGCTGCGCGAGCTCGCGCGACTGGCCGTGCCCGCGCTGGGCGACTGGTGCGCGATCCACCTGGTGGACGACGGCCACATCGGCCGCGTCGAGGTCGCGCACCGCGACCCGGCGAAGGTGCAGCTCGCCCTGGAGCTGCAGAGCCGCTACCCGCCAGATCCCGCCAACCCGGCCGGCGCTCAGAGGGTGGTTCGCACGGGGGAGCCCGTCCTGGTACCCGAGGTGACAGACGCAATGCTGTCGGCGTCGGCGCGGGACGACGAGCATCTGCGCCTGCTGCGGGAACTCGCTCTTGCCTCGGCGCTGATCGTGCCGCTGCGGGCGGGCGAGGGGGTACTCGGCGCGCTCACGCTCATTGCCGAGCGCGGCGGGCGGCGCTACGACGATGCAGCCCTCGACTTTGCGCAGGACATCGCTTCGCTGGCCGCGCAGGCGGTGCAGAATGCGCGGCTGTACGAGGCGGAGCAGCGCGCCCGTGCGCGCAGCGACGCGATCCTGCGCGGCGTGCGAGAGGGCATCACGGTGCAGGATCGTGACGGCCACGTGGTCTATGCGAACGACGTCGCGGCGCGCATGGTGGGCGCCGATTCCGCGGAAGAGATGCTGGCGACGCCGATCCCCGAGCTGGTCAGCCAGTTCGAGATACAGGACGAGTCGGGCGGCCCGTTCGAGCTGGCCAACCTGCCCGGCCGCCGGGCGCTGGCGGGAGAGGAGTCGCCCGAGGCCGTGGTCTGCTATGTGGTGCGACGCACGGGCGAGCGCCGCTGGACGCATGTGAAGTCCAGCCCGATCCGCGATCAGGCAGGCAACGTCGAGTTCGCCGTCAACATCCTGCACGACCTCACGCCGCGCATGCAGCACGAGGAGGCGCTGGAGGCGGCGCGCCGCGAGGCCGAGCGGGCCAACGCGGCCAAGAGCGAGTTCATGGCCGTGATGAGCCATGAGCTGCGCACGCCGCTGAATGCGATCATGGGCTACACCGAACTGCTCAAGGGCGGCATTGCCGGTGAGCCGACGCCCATGCAGTTGACGCACCTGGAGCGCATCGAGAGCTCGGCCCGGCACCTGACCGCGCTGATCGAGCAGGTACTGAGCTTCGCGCGGCTGGAGGCCGGGCGGGAGACGGTGGAGCTGGAGTGGCTCGACCCGCGTGAACTCGTGGCCGAGGTGGCGGATCTGCTGCGCCCCGCGGCAGCCGCGCGCGAGCTGGACATGCGTCTGGACGTGGGGCGAGCGCCGCAGCGCGTGCGCACCGACCCGGCCAAGCTGCGTCAGATCCTGCTCAACCTGTTGTCCAATGCCGTGAAGTACACGGAGCGCGGCCGCGTGGAGATCACGCTGCGCGCCAGCGGCCCGTGGATGGAGCTCGAGGTGGCGGACACCGGCATCGGGATCGCGGCCGCGGACCGCGAGCGTGTGTTCGAGCCGTTCGTGCAGGCCGAGCCGTCGTCGACGCGGCGACGGGGCGGCACCGGCCTCGGCCTGTCCGTCAGCCGCAACCTCGCCGACCTGCTGGGCGGCGAGATCACCATGACCAGCGAGCTGGGCCGTGGCAGCGTCTTCACGCTGCGGCTGCCGCTCGTGCCATCGGCCGACTGAGCGGCCGGGAGGGGAGGGGAGTGGCGACCGACATCGAGATCGCACAGAAGGCACGGCTCCGCCCGATCGCGGAGATCGCGGAGGCGGTGGGGCTGGGCGCGGAGGAGTACGAGCCGTACGGTCGCTACAAGGCCAAGATCCCGCTGGACGTGATCGGCGCGCGGCGCAGCAACCGTGAGAAGGCGGGGCGCGACCGCGCCAAGCTGGTGCTGGTCGCCGGCATCAACCCGACGCCGGCCGGTGAGGGCAAGTCCACCGTTTCGGTCGGGCTGGCCGACGCGCTGAAGCAGCGCGGCCGCCGCGTCATGCTGGCGCTGCGCGAGCCGAGCCTGGGGCCGGTGTTCGGCATCAAGGGCGGCGCCACCGGCGGCGGGTATTCGCAGGTCGTGCCGATGGCGGACATCAACCTGCATTTCACGGGCGATTTCCACGCGATCACGTCGGCGCACTCGCTGCTCGCGGCCATGCTGGACAACCACCTGCACCGGCCGAACTCGCTGAACATCGATCCGCGGCGCGTGACCTGGCCGCGTGCCGTCGACATGAACGACCGCGCGCTGCGCTCCATCATCGTCGGACTGGGCGGCGCGACGGGCGGCGTCCCGCGCCAGGACGGTTTCGTCATCACCGCCGCCTCCGAGGTCATGGCGATCCTCGCCCTCTGCTCCGGCATCGAGGACCTGGAGGAGCGGCTGGCCGACATCATCGTCGGCTACGACTACGAGAAGAAGCCGGTGCGCGCGCGCGGGCTGAACGCCGCCGGCGCGATGACGCTGCTGCTGCGCGAGGCGATCATGCCGAACCTCGTGCAGACGCTGGAGGGTACGCCCGCCCTGCTGCACTGCGGCCCGTTCGGCAACATCGCGCACGGGTGCAACTCCCTGATCGCCACACAGGCGGGTCTCGAGCTGGGCGACGTGGTCGTGACCGAGGCGGGTTTCGGCGCGGACCTGGGCGCCGAGAAGTTCTTCGACATCAAGTGCCGCGCGGGCGGGCTCGAGCCGGACGCGGCGGTGGTGGTCGGCACCGTGCGCGCGCTCAAGCTGCACGGCGGCGTGCCGCTCAAGGAGCTGGACCGCGACGACCCGGACGCGGTGCGGCGCGGCGCGGCCAACATCGTCCGCCACATCGAGAACGTGCGGAAGTTCGGCGTGCCGGTGGTCGTCGCGCTGAACCGCTTCACCAGCGACAGCGACGCCGAGCTGGCCGCGTTCCGCGAGGCCGTGGCCGTGACCGGCGCACCGATCGCGCTGTCCGACGGCTGGGCAAAGGGCGGTGAGGGCGTGCTGGAGGTGGCCGACGCGGTGCTGGATACGCTGGAACGGGGCGAGGCGTCGTTCCGTCCGCTGTACCCGAGCGAGATGCCGCTGACCGGGAAGATCGAGACGGTCGCGCGCGAGATCTACGGCGCCGACGGTGTGGACTACTCGCCCGAGGCCGCGCGCGAACTGGGCCGGCTGCAGGAGTTCATGGGCGACGTGCCCGTCTGCATGGCCAAGACGCAGTACAGCTTCTCGGACGACCCGAAGAAGCTGGGCGCGCCCACCGGCTTCCGCATCACCGTGCGCGAGGTGCGGCCGTCCGGCGGCGCAGGCTTCGTCGTCGCCATGACCGGCGACATCATGACCATGCCGGGGCTGGCCGCGAAGCCCGCAGCGGAGAACATGCGCGTCCTGGCGGACGGTACGATCGAGGGACTGGCTTAACCTCGGGCTTGGGGATTGGGGCTTGGGGCTTGGGGCTTGGGGCTCGGGGCTTGGGGCTTCGGGCTTGGGGCTTCGGGCTTGGGGCTTCGGGCTTCGGGCTTCGGGCTTCGGGCTTGGGGCTTCGGGCTTCGGCGGCTCGGTCGGAGCAGCACACCCAAGCCCCAAGCCTCAAGCCCCAAGCCCGAGATCAGTCCTCGACGACCACCGGTGCGCGGTGCGGGGTGTCCTCCCCCTGCGCCCTGGCGTCGGCGCGGTCCTGCACGGCCTCACCGGACACGCGCGGCAGTTCCTCGCCGCGGATCCAGCCGTGCTCGGCGGCGTGCAGCGCGGCGTCCGCCGTGTCGTCCGCCAGGACCAGTGCGCTGTGGGCATGGCGCACCTCCTCGGCCAGCTCGCGGATCTTGTCGGAGCGGAGCGGGTCGGCGCTGACGTCGCGGATGTAGGCGGCCAGCACGCGGCCGGGGTGCTCGTGGATGACGTCGCGATAGATCTCGGGGTCCTCCTGCCCGCTGTCGCCGATCAGGATGAAGGGCAGGCGCGGGTAGGTGGCCATGATGCGGCGGATGGCGGCCAGCTTGTGGGAGCGGTGCTGGCCGAGCGAGCCGCCGCGGCTGCCGAGTCCCCAGTCGCGCAGCGTGAGTGGGCCGGCGGGGATGTCGTTCAGTTCGAGGAAGTGGGTCAGCACGTCGTACAGGTTCCACGGGCTGCTGGACACGAAGAAGAGCGGGTTGCGCGGCCGGCCGTCGCCGTCGCCGTGGTGCAGCGCGCGGAAGAACGCGGCCACGCCGGGGAACGCCATGCGCGTGTGTGCGTTGCGGAACATGGTCGCGTGCAGCATGCGCCACAGGCTGGTGGCGTTGGTGCGGATGACGGTGTCGTCCAGGTCGCTGATCACGCCGAAGCGGGCTTCGGGGGGCGGCACGAGCAGCGGCGCGCGGGCCCGCACCTCGGTGTTTCGATCGTGGACGAGGCGCAGCTCGGCGTGATGCCACAGTCCCTGCCCCTCGAGGGGCCGATCCAGCGTCAGACGGGTCTGGAAGTGGCCCTCCTCGTCGGAAGTGGTGTGGGCGACGGCGTCGCCGAGGCTGGCTTCCACGCGGGCGTGCGCGACCTCGTCGCTCTCCATGCGGCGGTATGTCGCGACCAGGTTGCGCCACCAGGAGTCGTCGGGCCGCGCGGGGGCGAGGCCGGGGTCGCGCAGTACGCGACCGCGCACGAGCAGTTCATGCTCGGTGCCGTAGCCGCGGTAGGCGGCGATCAGGATGGGCCGCTCCGCGCCGCCGCCGCCGAGCAGGCGGCGCGCCCGGTCGATGCGGTTCTCGAGTCCGATCGCGAGCCGGTGCGCCACGCGGCCCCACGTGAATCGTTCCTCGTCGGTCATGGCCGCAGGATGGGGCAGGGTTCGGACCAGCGCCACTGCCGTCCGGCCGGCGCGGCGGTATCTTGGGCGACCTCCTTTCCCCGGGACCCGCGCGCATGACGTCCATCGATCGATCCGCCCGCGCCGGCATCGCCGTGGCGCTGCTCGCGCTGCTGGCGGCGCTGGCGGCTCTGCTGGTCGTGGTGCGCGCGACGCCCGTGGCGTGGGTCTCGGCCGTGGGCGAGCCGGCGGCCGCTGCATCGCCGGCGTTCATGGAGACGGTGGCCGCGGCGGTGCCGGTCGGCGTCGACTCCGGGACCGTGGCGTGGCTGCTGGCCGATGGGGACGGCACCTTCCCGCGGCTGCTGGCCGACCTGCAGGGCGCGCGGCGATCGATCACCTTCCACGTCTACTTCTGGCGACCGGGTCGCCTCTCGGACGCGATCGTGGCCGCGCTGGCCGAGCGGGCGCGGGCGGGCGTGCGCGTGCTGGTGCTCGTCGACGACGTCGGATCCTCGGGCGACGAAGCGGTGCAGCGGGCGCTGCGGGATGCGGGCGCGGAGGTGGCCGTGCTGCGGCCGGTGCCGACCCTGTCGATCCGCCGGGCGCAGTTCCGCTCCCACCTGCGCGCGGTCGTGATCGACGGGGCGACGGCGTACACCGGCGGCTTCGGCATCGCCGACGAGTGGCTGGGTCGCGGCGCGGCGCCCGACGAGTGGCGCGAGACCAACGTGCGCGTGCGCGGGCCGGGCGCACTCCAGGTGCAGGGCGGGTTCGCCGCCCTGTGGGCCGAGGCGACCGGGCGCATGCTGGCGGGCGACGCGTTCTTTCCGCCGCTGCGGGACACGGGGGCGGCGCCGGACAGGGTGCCCGCCGGAGCGGGCGGCGGCGTGACCGCGCCCGCGGATGACGGCATGCGGCTGGCCCGTTCGGGCGTGGCGTTCACGGTGCCGACCGGCGGCAGCACCGGCGCCGAGCGGCTGGTCGCGCTGACGCTGGCGGCGGCGACGGAGCGGCTGTACATCGCGAACGCCTACTTCGTGCCCGACGCCGAGTTCCGGCGCCTGCTGATCGATGCGGCGAGTCGGGGGGTGGACGTGCGGGTGCTGATCGCGGGAGAACGGACCGACGTGCCGATCACGCGGCTGGCCGCGCTGCACGTCGCCGGCGAGCTGATCGAGGGCGGCGTGCGCATCTGGGAGTACGAACCGTCCATGATGCACGCCAAGACGATCGTCGCGGACGGCGTTTTCGCGCAGGTGGGAAGCATGAACTTCGACAACCGGTCACTGGCGATGAACGAGGAGATCACGCTGATCGCGCAGGACAGCGCGTTCGGACGGGCACTGGAGCGGATGTTCCTGGACGACCTGACCCGCTCGCGCGAGCTGACGCTGGAGCAGCTGCGCGGCCGCGGCGCCTGGCAGCGGCTGAAGCAGCGGGGCGCGCACGCCGTGGCGGAACTGCTGTGAGGCGGGCGTGAGCGAGATCGCCGTCTTCGCAGCGCTGGCGTTCACGTCGCTGCTCGCGATCATCAACCCGCTGAGCGCAATCCCCATCTACCTGGCGATCACGGGTGCGTACGACACGCGCCACCGGCGTCGCACGCTGGGGCGCGCGATCCTGACCGCGCTGCTCGTGCTGCTGGCGTTCGGCCTGCTCGGCTCGCAGATCCTGGCGTTCTTCGGCATCACGACCTACGCCTTCAAGATCGCGGGCGGCATCATCTTCTTCGGCATCGGCTGGGACATGCTGCAGGCGCGCCGCTCGCGCGTGAAGGCGACGGAGGAGGAGGAGCTGGAGGGCACCGCCAGGGAGGACGTGGGCATCATCCCGCTCGGGCTGCCGACGCTGGCCGGTCCCGGCGCGATCACGACCATGATCGCGCTGATGGGGCAGGCGCCGACGCTCGGGCACAAGGCCGTGGTCTACGGCGCGCTGGTCGGCGTGCTGGCCATCAGCTGGGCGGTCCTGAGCGCCGCGCCCGCGGTGCTGCGCACCCTGGGCCAGACGGGGATGAACGTGATGACGCGAATCATGGGGCTGCTGGTCACGGTGGTCGGCGTGCAGTTCGTGCTGGACGGACTGGGGACGGCCGTCCGCGACCTGTTCGGCGTCGGCACGGGCGCGGGCGCATGAGCGCGGGCCCGCGGCCGGACCTGCTGGACGAGCTGGACGTGCTGCTGCGCACGCGCTATGGCCTGATCGTGCTGGAGACGGCGGAGGAGGAGCGGGCGGCGGGGCTGCTGCGCCACGTCGCATCGCGCCGGTCGCTGCCGCTGTTCCTGTGGTCACGCTCGCGCGGCCTGCGGCGATCGGACCTGGACTCGCCCATCTACGACACGGCCAGCCCGGACCGGGCGCTGGCGCACATCGAGGCCTCCGGGCTGCCTGCGATCTATCACCTCCCCGGACTGGCGGAGCTGCTGGACAGTGGCGACACCACGCTGGTGGCCAGGCTGAATGACGCCGCGCGCGTGCTGGAACGGGGCGAGGGGGCGCTGGTGCTGACCGGCGCCCGCAGTGCGCTGCCGCCGGGCGTGAGCGTGCCCGTCGCGCGCATGACGCTGCCGGGACCGCAGCCGCGCGACTACCGGCTGCTGCTGGGCCGTGTGCTGTCCGACGTGAGCGGCCGGATGCGGGTCGAGGTGGAGATGACGCGCGAGGAGCAGGACCAGCTGCTGGCCAACCTGCAGGGGCTCACGCTGCTGGAGGCGGAGAAGCTGCTCACGCGTGCGATCGTCGAGGACGGGCGGCTGGCCGCGGGCGACATCCAGCAGGTCATCGACGCGAAGCGCCGTGTCGTTGAGCAGGAGGGCCTGCTCGAGTACTACCCGGTCGAGACCACCATGCAGGACGTGGCCGACCTGCGCGGGCTCAAGCGCTGGCTGGAGCAGCGGCGCGCGATCATCGCCGAGCCACGGCGCGCGCGCGAGTTCGGCCTGGAATTCCCACGCGGCATCCTGCTGCTGGGCGTGCCGGGCAGCGGCAAGAGCCTGTGCGCCAAGGCGGTGGCCATGGACTGGCGACTGCCGCTGCTGAAGCTGGACACGTCCAACCTGTACGACAAGTTCGTCGGCGAGAGCGAACGGAACTTCAGGCGGGCGATGGACACGGCCGAGCGGATGGCGCCCGTGGTGCTGTGGATCGACGAACTGGAGAAGGCGTTCGCCGCCGGTGACAACGACGGCGGCGTCTCGCAGCGGGTGCTGGGCAGCTTCCTGTCCTGGATGCAGGAGCGGCGCGGCGACGTCTTCGTGGTCGCGACGGCGAACGACGTGTCGCGCCTGCCGCCCGAGTTCCTGCGCAAGGGCCGCTTCGACGAGATCTTCTTCGTGGACCTGCCGGACGCGGAGACGCGGGCGGCGATCCTGGCGGTGCACCTGCGCCGCCGCGGCCAGGATGCGCAGACGTTCGCGCTGTCGCGACTGGCCGAGATCACGCGCGGCTTCAGCGGCGCGGAGCTGGAGCAGGTGGTGGTGGCCGGTCTCTACACCGCGTTCGCCGCCGGCCGCCCGCTGGACGATGCCACGCTACTGGCCGAGGCCGGACGGACGCGGCCGCTGTCGGTCACGATGGCCGAGCGCGTGCAGGCGCTGCGCGAGTGGGCGCGTGGCCGCACGCGCTCCGCCTGCGAGGTCGAGGCGTGAAGCGCGAACGCCTGCTGGACCCGGGCTGGCTGCGGCTGCTCCAGCCCGGGCGCGAACTGACCGCGGCGCACCGGCTGCAGATCGACCTCTGGACGGTGGTGGCCGGGTTGATCGGGCTGCTGCTGGGCGTGCGCATGGTGCAGGCGGGCGCCGCTCCGTGGCTCGCACTGCCGGGTGGCGCGCTGGGCCTGTGCCTGGTGGTGCGCGTCGGACTCAGCGCGATCCTGGGCGGCTCGGGCCGCGTGGTCCGGTCACTGTACGTACCGAGCGGCCGGACCACGCCGTCGCGACCGGCGTATTCGCTGGCGGAATCGCTGGCGGTGCGTGGCCGGCACCTCGAGGCGATCGCCGAGTACCGGCGCGCGGCGGAACGGGAGCGGGACGATCCGGAGCCCCTGATCCGCATCGCGCGCATCCAGCGCGACCGGCTGGACCGGCCACAGGAAGCGCTGGAGTCGCTGCGTGCCGCGCTGGCGCGCAGCCGCCCCGCGAGTTCGACCTCGCTGCTGGTCCGCCGAGAAATGGTCGAGCTCTACTGCGGCGCGCTGGAGGAGCCGCGGCGGGCCATGCCGCAGCTGGCACGCATCGCCGCCGAACACGACGCCTCCCCCAGCGCCCGCTGGGCGCGCCGGCGGCTGGAGGAGATGAAGCGGCAGCTGGCCGTCGAGGAGGCCGGGGCTACCAGCCCGGAGCCAGGTTGAATCCGAAGTGGGCGCCCTTCTCGGGGCGCTGGAACGGATACGCGTAGTAGGCCTCGAGCACCACGTAGCCCAGGATGTTGAAGCGCGCGCTGATGCCGGTGCTGAAGACCGGAATGCGGTCCGGCGTGGCATCGGTCTCGAAGGCGAAGCGCGTCTCCTCCTCCTCGAAGCCACCACCGGCCAGCGGCACCGGTCCACAACTGACGGCGGTGGAGCGCGCGGCGAACATCGGCTCGCTGTCGCCGCACCAGGCGAAGCCGGCATCGAAGAACGCTGCCAGCTCCATGGGCAGGTAGGGGAACGGGATCAGCCCGAACTCCTCCACACCCAGCACCGGCACGCGCACCTCCGCGTTGAACACCGCGATACGGCTGCCGAACAGGCGCCGGTACTCCGCGCACTGCTGCCCCGCGCCCGCCGAGCACTCGGCCGCCTCGAAGGACTCGGATGCGTACCCGCGCACCAGGTTCTCGTAGCCGAGGAAGAGGCCGTCGCGCAGCCGCGAGTCGCTCTCGTCGCCCAGGTAGTAGCCGTAGTGCATGCCGCGGAACGCGACCGTGAGCGGGTTGAAGAAGAAGTAGCGCCGATGGTCCGCCAGCAGGTTGAGGAAGTTCAGCGTTCCAACCGTGGGCGAGATCTCGTAGCGGTAGCGCCCGCCGCGCACCGGGCCGGTGAAAGCGAAGAAGGAGTTGTCCCCCACGAACGCGCTGGCCGCGCTGAACAGGTGCATGTCGGGGGCTTCCAGCTCCTCCAGCCCCTGCGACCCCCGCGAAACGATCTGCCCGTTCTCGACCACGATCGAGTCGATCTCGACGTCGTACGCGTAGCGGGTGTAGCCGCCGCTGGCCTCGAAGCGGCGCGTCATCGAGAACGGGTACTGCAGCATGCCCTCCAGCTGCGACACGTAGAAGCGCTCGCGCAGCACGTAGTCCACGTAGCTGGCCGGCCCGGTCAGCACCTGCTGCCGGAAGCCGCTCAGATAGGGCACGTGCTGCACCACGCCGCCCCAGTTCCAGCGGTCCTCCGCATTGATGTAGACCGCCTGCCCGCCAATGTCCTTGAACGAGCCCTGCGCCTGCACCGCCACGCCCACCTGCTGGTTGCCCAGCATGTCGCTGAACAGGAAGCTGACCGCGCCGCCGATGCCCGTACCGAAGACAGGATCGTAGCCCACGCCCAACGCAGGCGTGCCCACGTAGTCCAGCGACAGGTCGGGATCGTAGTCGGTGATCTCGAACGCGGTCGCGCTGGGCAGCCCGGTCAGCGCGTCGTCCAGGTAGCGCGAGATCAGCCCGTCCCCGTACGCCTCGACCGGAGGCAGCACGCGCGCCACCACGATGCCCTCCGTCACGTCGGTGACCGGTGTGCCCGCGGTCTGGTCCGGCGTCAGCGCGTGCACGGTGAACTGACCATCGCCGAACACCGAGAACATCATGCGACCGTCGCGCAGCGCGACCGTCAGTGCGGGCGACAGCTCCGTGATGCCGCTCACGCCCGTGGCCACGTTGGTGACCTGGTGGTACTGCATCGTCGCCAGGTCCAGCCGGTACACGTCGCTGAAGCCGTTGCGGTCCGCGATCAGGAACAGCGACTGCCCGTCCGGCGCGAACTGCGGGTTGATGTGCTTGGACTGATCGTCGATGGCGGGCAGCAGGTCGATCGAGCCGCCGCCGAGGTCGAACAGCCCCAGGTTCATGTTGCCGTAGACCAGGCGGGCGAAATCGGTGCCCGGGCCGCGGTCCGTCGTGAAGGCCAGCCGCGTCCCGTCCGGCGACCAGGTCGGCTGGATGTCGGCGTAGCGGTCGTTGGTCAGCTGCCGCACCTGCCCGGAGGCGATGTCCAGCACGTACAGGTCGGAGATGCCACCCGCCATGCCCGAGAAGGCGATGGAGCGGCCGTCCGGCGACCAGGACGGATCGCGGATCGCACCCACCCCCTGCACCGCGACCGTCTGCGTCACGTCGCCCGACTCGACATCCACGATCGCCAGCTGATTGTCGCCCTCGGCAAAGACCACGAAGGCGAAGCGCCGGCTGTCCGGCGACCAGGTGCCTGCGCTGTTCAGGAAGCTGAGCGCGTCGAAATGCAGGTCCGATTCCGCGCTGGCCAGCTTCATCCTGACCTCGCCCGTGTGCGCGTCCGCTACGTAGTAGTCGTAGCTGAACAGGTCCTTCTCGGTGATGAACGCGACCCAGCGGCCGTCCGGACTGATCGCGGGTGACAGGTTGGTATCGCCGCCGTCTATCTCCTCCGCCAGCACCAGCTGCCCGACGTCTGCGGGCAGCGTGCGCCCCTCCATGGTCGGCAGGTAGGTGGCGCGCGTCGCCGCGATCCACTGGCGCGACAGCGAGTCGCTGGTCATGCCCAGCACCGAGCGGACCGAACCCTCCCAGCCGGCGCGCAGCCCCGTGCGGAACAGCGCGGTCACCGCGCCATCGCCGTACAGCCCGGCCACGTACGCCAGCAGCGCCTGCCCGTAGCGATACGGGAAGTAGCGCGGGTCGCGCGTCAGGTCGCGGATCGTCGGCAGGTCCTCGCGTAGCACCGCGTCCCGCATCCACATCGCCGTGTGCGCGTCCTCGCGACCCGTCGACAGGTATTCCGCCATCCCCTCCGTCAGCCAGAGCGGCAGCCGGCCCATGGCCGAGATGCCCGACAGCCCGCCGCCGCCCACGCCGGCAGCGATGTCGTACTGGTAGACGTGCACCAGCTCGTGGCCGATGACGTGGTCGTTGTCCTCGTAGATGCCGGTGAACGGCTGCGTCATCCGGTTCTTCAGCGCCTCGGTGACGCCGCCCGTGCCCTCCCCGATCGTGCCGCTGATGACATTGGTCTGCTGGAAGTCCGGGTGGTCCGCGTAGAAGACCACCGGCTTGGTCTCGCGCAGCGTGTGCTGGAAGGCCTGCGAAAGACGCGTGTTCCAGCGCTCGACCATGCGCGCACCGTCCACCGAGGCCTGCCGCTCCTCTTCGTAGAAGTGCACGTCGAAGGCGTCGGTGTGCAGGACGCTCCAGTCGAAGTCCTCGTACTGCACCTTGTTGCGACCGAAGTACTGCGCCGAGGCGGGCGCCGCAGCGAGCAGCACCGCCAGGGAGAGGGACAGGCAGGCGAGCGCCAACGCCAGTGCACGCCCTCGCGCACGCGCACGGTCCATCGGCCCGGCCGTGGCCGCAGGAACGGATGGGGCGGCGGACGGGCCGGGCCGGTCGACGATGCTCATCTCCATGAGGCGTACTCCACGCTGGTAGGGACGGAAGCGCGCAGCGCGGCCTCCGTTATGGACATCCTGGGTCGCCGGCTCGAATCGACTCGCACGTCCGACGCACGCCCCTGCGCACGGGCGCAAGGCATATACCATGTCCCTATAGCGGCAGGGGAGGGTCGCGGGTTCCATTGGCCTGGGGCTTGGGGCTTGGGGCTTGGGGCTTGGGGCTTGGGGCTTGGGGCTTCGGCTTGGGCTTGGGGCTTGGGGCTTGGGGCTTGGGGCTTGGGGCCTGGGCCACTGTTCGATAATAGGTGCTCGGCCAAGGCGCGGAACGCTATGGCAGTGCCCACCCAGGCGCGGCAGCGTGGGCTCGGCGTCCGAACTCCACTACCTGCTCATCCTCACCCGCGATCGCCACTCCTGCCCCCAGCACGCTTCGCCGCCCGCGAGCCGCAGCTGATCGTCGTGCGGAAGGAACTCACTCCGTTCCACCAACGCCTGCGCGCCGGCGACTGAAGTCCCGACAGGCCCCCGATCCCCGAGCAGCGAACCCAGAGGCCCAGAGGCCAGGAGGCCAAGAGGCCAAGAGGCCAGAAGCCCAAACCCAAACCCCAAGCCCCAAGCCCCAAGCCCCAAGCCCAAGCCCAAGCCCCAAGCCCCACCAAGCCCGCATTGCAAAACGCAATACCCGCCATTAGCATTGTTCCCGACTCCCCCTGGACAAACTGGAACGACACGGAGGCGACGGAGCCGAATGGTCGTTGCGCCGCTGCGGCTGCTGCGCTGGATCTACGTGGGTCGGCTGGTGCTGGCCGCGGGGATCTTCGTGGCGGCGGTGCTGAAGTGGCTGGTCGCGGACCCCGAGGTCACGCTGATCGCGACGCTGGTGCTCGTGGTGGCGGCGGGCTTCACGGCGGTAAGCGCGTGGTGGACGGACCTGATGGGTCGGCACCCCGGCCCGAACTTCCTGTACGGCCAGGCGCTGGTGGACTCGCTGCTGGTGACTGGCGTGGTGCACGTGACGGGGGGAGGCGCCAGCGACTTTGCGCCGCTGTACATCCTGGTCATCGCGGCGGGCGCGCTGCTGCTGCCGCTGCCGGGGGGCATGCTGATCGGGGCGCTGACGAGTCTGCTCTATTTCGCGGACATCGTGTGGGGTCACGAGGGTCCGGTGCCGTCGACGGCGGCGGTGCAGATCCTGGTCTTCGTGGTGATTGCGCTGGCGACGGGCTACCTGGGCGATCGACTGCGGCACACGGGTGCGACGCTGGGGGAGGTGGAGTCGGAGCTCCGTCAGCTGAGACTGGACACGGACGACATCCTGGGCGCGCTGGATACGGGTGTGGTGACGGTGGATGGCGAGGGCCGTCTGGTCTACATGAATGCGGCGGCGTCGGCGATCCTGGGCCTGCGCTCGGGCGACTGGATGGGTCGACAGGTGCTGGACGCGATGGACGAGCAGCTGCCGGTGCTGGGCACGACGTTGAGCCGCACGCTGCGCAGCCGGGTGCCGGTGCGCTGGTTCGAGAGCACGCGTGAGGGCGCGGGTGGTCGGCGGGTCATCGGTGCGCGCACCACGCTGCTGGAGCGGGAGGGCGCGCCGTCGGTGACGGCGGTGCTGCAGGACGTGACGGACGGCAAGCGGCTGGAGGAGGTGAAGCGGCGGGCGGAGCGGCTGGAGGCGGTGGCGGAGCTGTCGGCGTCGATGGCGCACGAGATCAAGAACCCGCTGGCGTCGATCCGCAGTGCGGTGGAGCAGCTGGCGCGCGAAGGGTTGAGCGAGGGGGACGAGGAGGTGCTGGAGCGGCTGGTCCTGACGGAGTCGGACCGGTTGAGCCGACTGCTTTCGGACTTCCTGGAGTTCGGTCGTGTGGAGCGGCGAGCGCCGGAGACGGCGGACCTGCGCAACCTGCTGGAGGACGCGGTCGCGCTGGCGGGCCGCCATCCGGACGCCGAGGAGGGGTTGGCGGTCCAGGTGGACGCGGGGGCGGAGCCGCTGCCGGTGCGTGGGGATGCGGACCTGCTGCATCGCGCCTTCTTCAACCTGGCGCTGAACGCGTTGCAGCACGCGCGTCGTGGTCCGGTGCGCGTGCAGGCCGCGCGCGTGTCGCCGCGGGAGGTGCCGCCGGGGGTGGAGCTGGAGCGGCCGATCCGGGTGGTGGTGACGGACGACGGTCCGGGCATTCCGAGCTCGGACCTGCCGCGACTGTTCGACCCCTTCTTCACGCGTCGCAAGGGCGGCAGCGGGCTGGGGCTGGCGCTGGTCCACCGGGCGGTGCAGGAGCACCAGGGCGCGATCTTCGTCGACGGCGTGCCGGGCGGCGGCGCCCGGTTCACGGTCTACCTGCCGTCGGCGGAAGCCGGTCCGGCGAATGGAGGCGACGCGGCGGCGTCGCGCAGCGATGCGGCCGCGCCGGCGGCCACGAGGCGAGTGTAGATGAAACCGAAGATCCTGGTCGTCGACGACGAGACGTCGATCCTGAACACGCTGTCGATCCTGCTCCGCGGCGAGGGCTTCGACGTGGAGACGATGCAGAGCGGGCGGGAGGCGCTGGATCGCTTCGACGAGATCGCGCCGGACATCGTGCTGTCGGACGTGCGCATGCCGGGCGTGACGGGCGTGGACGTGCTGACCGCGGTACGCGAGCGTGATCCGGAGACGCCGGTGATCCTCATGACGGCGCAGGCATCGTTGCAGACGGCGGTGCAGGCGGTGAACCAGGGCGCGTTCTACTACCTGCAGAAGCCGTTCTCCAATGCGGAGCTGGTGGCGCTGTGCCGGCGCGCCGCGGAGACCCGCACGCTGAAGCGCGAGAACACCGCGCTGAAGAAGGAGATCAAGCGGCGCGACAGCAGCCGCGGTGTGCGCCCGATCGGTCGCAACAAGGCGTTTGCCGAGGTGCTGCGCCTGGCGGAGACGGTCGCGCCCACGGATTCGACGGTGCTGATCACGGGCGAGAGCGGCACGGGCAAGGAGATCCTGGCCCGCTTCATCCACTCGCTGTCCGAGCGGGACGGCGGGCCGTTCGTCTCGGTGAACTGCGGCGCGCTGCCGGAGTCGCTGCTCGAGTCCGAGCTGTTCGGCCACGTGAAGGGCAGCTTCACGGGCGCGGTCAAGGACAAGGAGGGTCTGCTGGTGGCCGCGCGCGGCGGCACCTTCTTCCTGGACGAGGTCGGCGAGATGTCGCCGTCGCTGCAGGTGAAGATGCTGCGCGCGTTGCAGGAGCGGGAGGTGGTGCCGGTCGGCGCGACCGAGCCGGTGCCGATCGACGTGCGGGTGATCGCTGCGACCAACCGCGACCTGGAGCAGGAGATCCGCAAGGGCGCGTTCCGCACGGACCTGTACTACCGCCTGAATGTGGTCACGCTGCACCTGCCGCCGCTGCGCGAGCGGCGCGACGACCTGCCGCTGCTGGCCGAGCACTTCCTGGAGCGGACGGCGGCGCGCGAGGGTGCGGAGCTCAGCCTGACGGATGCGGCTACCGACGCGATCCGCAGCTACGACTGGCCGGGCAACGTGCGCGAGCTGGAAAACGCGCTGGAGCGGGCGGCGATCCTCGCGAGCAACGGCGCGATCGATACCGGTCACCTGCCGCAGCGCGTGCTGGAGCCGCCGGCCACGCCGCTGGTGTCCGACGCGCCGCCGCCCAATCCCACACTCGAGGTGATCGAGCGCGCCTACATCCTGTGGGTGCTGGAGGCGGAGGGTGGCAACAAGGCGCGCGCGGCGGAGGTGCTGGGCATCGATCCGTCCACGCTGTACCGCAAGCTGAACCGCTACGGGATGAACGAATCGTGAGCGAACGGCGCTGGCAGGTGGTCGAACAGGGCGAGGGCACGGTCGCGCGGCGCGAGGACTTCCTGCGCGTGAGCGTGGTCATGCCGGTCTACAACGAAGCGGCGACGGTCGAGAAGTCCATCGCGCGCGTGCGTGCGGTACCGCTTCCCATCGAGATCGTCGCGGTGGACGACTGTTCGACCGACGGGACACGCGCCGTGCTGGAGCGGCTGCGCGACGAGGGCGTCATCGACACGCTCGTGCTGCACGAGGTCAACCAGGGCAAGGGCGCGGCGTGCCGCACCGGCATCGGGCACGTGGGCGGCGACGTGGTCGTCATCCAGGACGCCGACCTGGAGTACGACCCGCAGGAATTCGTGGACCTGCTCGGCCCGATCCAGGACGGCCGGGCCGACGCGGTCTTCGGCAGCCGCTTCCTGGGCGGACCGCACCGCGTGCTCTACTTCTGGCACAGCGTCGGGAACGGCCTGCTCACGCTGCTCAGCAACATGCTGACGGATCTGAACCTCACCGACATGGAAACCTGCTACAAGATGGTGAGGGCGGACCTGATGAAGAGTCTGCCGCTGCGTTCCAACCGCTTCGGCTTCGAGCCCGAACTGACGGCCAAGCTGGCGCAGGCGCGCGCGCGCATCTACGAGATGCCGATCACCTACAGCGGCCGCACCTACGCGGAGGGCAAGAAGATCGGCTGGCGGGACGGCCTCGCCGCCTTCTGGCACATCCTGCGGTACAACCTGCTGCCGCCGCGCGCGCCGGAGTACAACGCGACGGCCGCCACGCACGCGCCGTCGCGCACCGACGGGCGGCCGGACATCGGGCCGGGGGAGGCGAGGTCGCGGTGAGCGCGGACGACGACGCGGTCGTGAGCGCCACCGGGACGCCGGCCGCGGCCGCGCCGGGCGGCCGCACGGTGGCGGGCCGGCCATCACCGCCGACCGCCGCCCCTCCGGGCAGCCTGGCGCCCGCGCACGTGCGCGCGCGACGTACGCGCCCGCTGACCATGCTGCTGCTCGCGATCCTGCTGCTCGGCTCCGGCACCGCGATCCTGACGGCGATGCAGCACACCTCGGCGACGTTCGACGAGATCGTGATGGTCGCGGGCGGCGCGCGGGGCTGGGAAACGGGGCAGTGGGACATCGCGCCCGAGCACCCGCCGCTGACGCAGTACCTGTACGGACTGCCGGTCTGGGTCGCGGGTGCCGAGTACCCGGACGAGAGCCGGGTGCCGGAGCGACTGCGCGAGAGCATGGCGTACCGCTACTACTACGCGCAGCAGTTCTACTGGACGGCGGGCAACGATCCCGAGCGCGTCGCGTTCCTAGGCCGGCTGCCTGCGGTGGCCGCCGCGCTGGCGCTGGTGCTGGCCACCTTCTTCTTCACGCGCGGCGCGTTCGGCGATGCGCCCGCGCTGCTGGCCGCAGCGGTCGTCGCGTTCCTGCCGGACGTGCTGGCGCACGGCGGCGTGGCGTACAACGACGTCCCGGTCACGCTGGCGATCCTCGCCTCGCTGTGGCTGATCGACGGCGCGCTGCGGCAGCCCGCGCCGTGGCGCGGCGCACTGGCGGGCGTCGCGATCGGGCTGGCGCTGGCGACCAAGAACAGCGCGATCGCGATCGCGCCGATGGCCATGCTGCTGTTCGCCCTGGAGGCGCTCGTGCAGCGGGACCGGCGCTGGGCGGCGCAGGCGGCGCTCTCGGCGCTGGCGGCGCTGGCGGTCGGCTACGTCACGCTGGTGCTGGCATACCGCGGCGACGTGCTGCTGGAGGAGTGGCGCTACGCGATCGGCTTCGTGACCAACCAGGTGGGTGGGCGGCAGACGCCGGCGTACCTGCTGGGCGAGGTGCGGCCGGACGGGTGGTGGTACTACTTCCCCGTCGCGTTCGTGTTCAAGACGTCGGCGGGGCTGCATCTGCTGCTGGCCGTGTCCATCGGCTGGCTGGCGCTGTCGCTGCGGCGCGCGCCGCTGCGGGCGATCGCGTCCCCGCTGCGCGTGCCGGTGGTGGGGCTGCTGGTCTTCGGCGCGCTGCTGCTGACGTCCAAGCTGAACATCGGCTTCCGCTACGCGATGCCGGCGCTGCCGCTGGTCGCGGTGCTGGCGGCCGTAGGCGCCGTACGCGCGTGGCGCGAGGCGACGGAGGCGCGGCGCACCGTGCGCGTGGCCATCGCCGTGGCCGTGGCGCTGCTGGTGCTGCACCCGCTCAGCTACTGGCCGCATTTCCTGACCTACGTCAGCGAGTACGGTCCCGGCCGCGACCTGAACCACCGCGTCCTCGCCGATTCCAGCCTGGACTGGGGACAGGGTCTGCTGGAGCTGCGGGACTACATGCAGGCCAATGGGATTCCGTCGGTCTACCTGAGCTACTTCGGTTCGGCGCTGCCGGCCGGTTACGGCATCCGCTACGTGCCGCTGCCCAGCTTCTTCCCGCTGCCGCCGCACCCCGCGGGGGCGCCGGCCGAGGAGCCGCGCTGGGCGGCGGTGAGCGCGACCAACCTGGTCGGCCCGTACGTCGGCCCCGAGGTGTTCGCGGGGCTGCGCGCCGCGCCGCCGGACACCGTGCTGGGTCACACCATCTTCGTCTACAGGATCGGTCGATGAGCAGCGAGCCGCAGGGGGGCGCGGGGGGAGCGCGGGGAGCGGAGCGCGACGCGCGGGAGTTCGGCGCGTGGAACGAGGAGATGGTCCGGCGCTACGACATCGAGCGCTACTACGAGCGGTCGCACCCGATCGTGCGCTGGGTGGAGGCGCGGCGGCTGAAGGCGCTGCGCGACCTGGCGGCTGCGCGGCCGGGGGATCGCCTGCTGGAGGTGGGCTGCGGCGCGGGCCACGTGCTGGACGGTTTCGCGCAGGCGCGGCGTTTCGGCGCGGACCTGTCGGAAACGATGCTGGGCCGGGCGCGGCGCCGGCTGGGCGGGGAGGTGCCGCTGCTGCGCGGCAACGCAGAGCGGCTGCCTTACGCGGACGGCTCGTTCGACGTCGTCGTGTGCACGGAGGTGCTGGAGCACACGCAGCAGCCGGCCGAAGTGCTGGCCGAGCTGATGCGGGTCGCGGCGCCCGGCGGCAGGGTGGTGGTGTCGATCCCGAACGAGGCGAACATCGATCGCGCGAAGCACGCGCTGGCGCGCGTGCCGCTGGTGGGGCGCCGGCTGCTGGCGACGCTGGCCTCCGAGGCCAACGAGTGGCACCTGCACCACTTCGACCGGCGCATGCTGGAGCGACTGGTCGACGGCGTTGCGGAGATTCGTGAGGTGCGGGGCGTGCCGTTCGGCGCGCTGCCGCTGCGCTACGTGGCGCGGCTGGCGCGACCGGGAGACGCTGCGTGACGGGTCTCCCGCTGCGCGTTCTGGGCGCCCTGCTGCTGGCGGCGAGCCTGCTGCCGGCCTGGTCGCTGCTGGAACGACCGGAAACCGGGCTGGCCGGTGCCGTCACGGCGGACGCCGCGCGCTCGGCCTGGGCGCTGGCGTGGCAGGGCCTGCTTATCGTCGCGCTACTGGGTGTGATCGGCGGCATGCTGTTCTCGCCCGGGCGGGTGGAGCGGGCTGTCGGGCGAGCCGGCCGCTGGCTGGCCGCGCCGTCCACGCGCGCGTTCGCGATCGGCGTGGGCGTGCTGGCCGCGGTGGTCGTGCTGGTGCTGCAGCAGTGGCTGCTGGCCGGCGGGCTGGAGTTCATCGACGCGGTCGCGCAGGCGGTGCACGCCCGTTATCTGGCCAGCGGCCGCACGGCGGGCCCGACCGAGCTGGCGCTGGCGGGTGACACGGCGACAGCGGCGTTCTGGCAGCTGCAGAACATGGTGTCGACGTCGCGCGGCTGGGTGTCGCACTACCCGCCGGGCTGGGTGGTGGCGCTGGCCGCCGGCTACGCGGTCGGCGCAAGCTGGCTGGTGGCGCCGCTGCTGGCGGGCGTGATGGCCGGTGCGGCCGTCCCGCTGGCCGAGCGGCTGATCGCCGACCGCCGCATCGCGCGCGCTGCGACGCTGGCGGTGGCCGTCAGCCCGTTCCTGGCCGCGCTCTCGGCGGCGGGCATGAACCACGTCGCGGCGGGCGCGGCCGGCGTGGTCGCGCTGTGGCTGGCGGGCCGACCGGCCACGGCCAGTCGACTGCTGGCGGGCGTGGCCGTCGGCGCGGCGATCACCACGCGTCCGCTGACAGGGCTGGTCTTCGGCGTGCTCGCGCTGATCGCCGCGGGCGCGCCGCGCCGCTGGTGGCCGGTCGCGGCAGGCGCGACCTTGCCGGTGGCGGGACTGCTGGCGCACAACGCCTGGTTCTTCGGTGGACCCACCCGCTTCGGGTACGCCGTGTCCCTCGGCCCGGCCGCGGGCCTGGGCTTCGGCGCCGACCCCTGGGGCAACCGCTACGGCGTCGGGGAGGCGGTGGGCTACACCATGGCCGACCTGCAGATGCTGGCGGTGCAGCTGCTCGAGACGCCCGTCTCGATCGTGGCGCTGGTGGCCGCCTGGCTGCTGAGCGCGCCGCGCCTGGCCGCGGAACACGGGCTGCTGCTGGCCTGGGCGCTGCTGCCGGTGGCGGCCAACGCGCTGTACTGGCACCACGGCACCTGGATGGGGCCGCGCATGCTGTTCGAGGCCGCCCCCGCCTGGCTGATGCTCGCCGCGCTGGCCACGGTCGACCTGGTACGGCGCGCGCCGGCGCGGCTGGCGCGCGGCAGCTTCTCCCCGCGCGCGGCCGGCGCGACGGCGGCGGCGGCGGCGCTGCTGGTATCGGCGGTGTGGCTGACGCCGGCGCGGCTGGCGGCGCATGCGGTGGAGGGCAGGGCGGAGGAGGTGGTGGCGGAGGCGCGGCGCGCCGCGCCGGCGGGCGCGCTGGTCTTCGTGCACGGCGGCTGGATCGACCGGCTGGGCATGCGCATGCAGGCGCTGGGCATGCGCGGCGATTCGGTGGAGCAGGCGCTGCGCGGCGTGCCGACCTGTTTGCTGCAGGCCGCGGTCGCCGCGCGCGAGGCCGGCGCAGCGGCGCCGCTGCCGGAGCCGCGCGGCCGCCTGGCCACCATGGAGGTCGGGCCCGGCGCGGAGATCAGGGTCGCCGCCGACGAGGAGGTCACGCGCGCGTGCGCGCGTGAGGCCGCGGCCGATCGGCTGGGCGGGCTGGGGCTGGGCTCGCTGCTGGCGCGCGGCGCGCTGCCCGGGGTGGACAGCGACGCGCCGCTGTTCGTGCGGGACCTGGGCCCCGAGCGGAACCAGGACATGCTGGCCGTGGCCGGCGACCGCACCCCGCTGATGCTGGTGCCGGGCGCGCGGCCCGACGAGCTGCCGCGCCTGATGCCGTACGACCGAGCGGTGCGCCTGTTGTGGGGCGCGCCGACACCCGATTCCCCGATGCGACCATGAGCCACGTCCGAGTCTCCGTCGTGCTGCCGGTCTTCAACGAGGAAGAGAACGTGGCCGAGCTGCACCAGCGCCTGGACGCGGTGCTGGGCGCGGATGCCGAGTTCATCTTCGTCGACGACGGCAGCAGCGACGCATCCTTCGATCGCCTGCGCGAGATCGCCGAACGGGACCCGCGCGTCCGGCTGCTGCGTTTCCGGCGCAACTTCGGCCAGACCGCGGCGCTGTCGGCGGGCATCGACCACGCACGCGGCGAGATCATCGTGCCGATGGACAGCGACCTGCAGAACGATCCGCAGGACATCCCGCGGCTGCTGGAGACGCTGGACCAGGGCTACGACGTGGTGTCCGGCTGGCGCGTCGATCGCAAGGATCCGTTCCACCGGCGGCTGCCGTCGATCATCGCCAACAGGCTGATCTCCATGATCTCGGGCGTGCGGCTGCACGACTATGGCTGCTCGCTCAAGGCGTACCGCCGCGACGTGCTGTCGGGCGTGCGGCTGTACGGCGAGATGCACCGCTTCGTGCCGATCTACGCCAGCTGGCAGGGCGCCAACGTGGCCGAGCTGCCCGTGAAGCATCACCCGCGCACGCGCGGAAAGTCCAACTACGGCCTGGAGCGTACGATCAAGGTGGTGCTGGACATGATCGTGGTGAAGTTCCTGTCGGCCTACGCCACCAAGCCGATCTACGTGTTCGGCGGCTTCGGCCTGCTGTCGTTCCTGCTCGCGATCCCGGTCTTCGCCGTGATGGTCTACTGGAAGGTGACCGGCGAGAAGACCTTCATCCAGACACCGCTGCCGCAGGTGGTGGTGATGCTGCTGCTCGTCGGCTGCCTCAGCATGCTGCTCGGACTCGTCGCGGAGCTGACCGTGCGTACCTACTACGAATCGCAGGGCAAGCTGACCTACTCGATCCGCGAGGTCGTGCAGGACGGCGACAGCACGATGGTCCGAGCGGGCGATCGCCGCACGCGCGGCGGTGACCGGCGCGCCTCGCACGGCGCGGAGGTCGCATGAAGCGGCGACTGCTGGCCCTGCTGGCCTGCCCCGCGTGCGGCGGCGGCCTCTCGCTCACGGACGAGCGGCTGGAGGGGGAGGAGATCATGGGCGGGCGGCTGGACTGCGGTGGCTGCCCCGCCACCTACCCGATCCTGCGCGGCGTGCCGCGCTTCGTGCGCGTGGATCACGAGACCGCGGCGGCGGCCGGTGCCGATGCCGTGCCCGTGGACGACCTGGAGAAACGGACGGCCGCGGCGTTCGGCTACGAGTGGACCCACTACGATGAGATCGCCGAGCACTACCGCCAGCAGTTCCTGGACTGGCTGGCGCCGGTCGATGCGGACTTCTTCCGCGGCAAGGCGGTGCTGGAGGGCGGCTGCGGCAAGGGCCGCCACTCGGCGCTGGCGGCCGAATTCGGCGCGAGCGACGTGGTCGCCGTGGACCTGGGCGAGGCGGTGGAGGCGGCGTTCCCGAACACCCGGCACCTGCCCAACGTGCACATCGTGCAGGCGGACCTGAAGCGCCCGCCGGTGAAGCCGGTGTTCGACTACGCCTTCTCGATCGGCGTGCTGCACCACCTGCCCGTGCCGGAGGACGGCTTCCGCGCGCTCGCGTCCAAGCTGAGGCCGGGTGGCCACATCTCGGCGTGGGTCTACGGGCGCGAGGGCAACGGCTGGATCGTGCACCTGGTCTCACCGGTGCGCGAGAAGCTGACGTCGCGGATGCCGCACGGCGTGCTGGACCGGCTTTCGGGGCTGGCCACGCTGCCGGTCTACCTGTCCACCAAGCTGGTCTACGGGCCGACGGGCGGGCGCGTGCTGGGCCGCGGCCTGCCGTACGGGCCGTACCTGTCCTACATCGCGCGTTTCCCGTGGCGCGAGCAGCGCAGCATCGTCTTCGACCACCTGGTCGCGCCCGTCGCGCACTACATCGCCCGCGACGAGTTCGCCGCGTGGTTCGAGCGGGCGGGCCTCGAGGACGTGCGCATCGAGCACCACAATGCCAACAGCTGGCGCGGTTTCGCGCGCCGGCCGGCCGACGCCGCGTAGGGCGCGGACCACCGAGCATGTGCGGCATCGCGGGCTACGTGGCCTACGACCCGCGCCGTCCGGTCGAGACGGCGGCGGTGGGTCCGATGCTGTCGTGCATCCGGCACCGCGGCCCGGACGACGAGGGCGTGCACGCCGGCGACGGCGTGGTGCTGGGCCACACGCGACTGTCGATCATCGACCCGGCGGGCGGCCACCAGCCGTTGCGCGGGCGGTCGCCGGAGACGTTCGTGGTCTGCAACGGCGAGATCTACAACTACCGCGAGCTGAAGCGGGAGCTGGAAGCGCGCGGCCACGCGTTCCGCACCGGCTCGGACACCGAGGTCGCGGCGCACGCCTACGACGCGTGGGGACTGGACTTCCTGGAGCGGCTGGACGGCATGTTCGCGCTGGCGCTCTGGGACGGTGCGCGCCGCCGGCTGGTGCTGGCGCGCGACGGCATGGGCGAGAAGCCGCTCTACCACGCGTCGTTCGACGGGCTGCTGCTCTTCGCGTCCGAACTGCGTTCGCTGCTGGCGCACCCGGCGGTGCCGCGCCGGCTAGATCGCGTGTCACTGACGCAGTACCTGGCGCTGGAATACGTGCCGGCGCCGCGCTCGCTGGTCGAGGGCGTGGGGAAGCTGGAGCCGGGACACGCGCTGGTGCTGGAGAACGGCAGCGCGCGCGTGCACGAGTTCTGGCGCGTGCCCGTCGCGCCCGAGGCGGGGCGCGCGACGCCGTCGTACGCTGACGCGGTGGCGGAGACGCGCCGGCTGCTGGACGAGGCGGTGCGCTCGCGGCTGGTGAGCGACGTGCCGCTCGGCGTGTTCCTGTCGGGCGGCATCGACTCCAGCACCGTGGCGGCGCTGGCGGCTCGGCATGGCGCGACCGAGACGTTTTCGATCGGCTTCGACGAGCCCAGCTTCGACGAGAGCCGCTGGGCGCGGCTGGTCGCGGATCATGCCGGCACGCGGCACCACGAGCGGGTGGTGCGCGCGGCCGAGATGCCGGAGTTGGTGCCGTCGCTGGGGCGGCTGCTGGACGAGCCGATCGGCGACGCGTCCGTGGTGCCGACCACGCTGCTGTCGCGCTTCGCGCGCGAGCACGTCAAGGTCGCGCTGGGCGGGGACGGCGGCGATGAACTGTTCGCCGGCTACCCGATGCATCGCGCGCATCGCGTGGCGCCGATCGCGCGGCTGGTGCCGCGGATGGCGCAGCGTGCGCTGGCCGCAGGGGCGGCGCGGCTGCCCGTCTCCCATGCCAACTTCTCGGCCGGCTTCAAGGCGCTGAGCTTTCTGCGGGGCGCGGCCGAGCCGGCGCCCGTGAACCACGCGCTGTGGATGTCGTCCTTTTCGCCGGCCGAGCAGCGCCGGCTGCTGAGCGACGATACGCTGGCCGCCGCCGACCCGGCGCGCCACGCGCTCCAGCCCGTGCACGCGGCGTGGGCGCGATCGGCGGGCCGCGACACGATCGTGCGGGCGATGCACCTGGACGCGACGACGTACCTGCCGGGCGACATCCTGGCCAAGGTCGACCGGGCCAGCATGTCGACCGGTCTCGAGGTACGCGCGCCGATGCTCGCGCGCGACGTGGTGCGGCACGCCTTCGCGATGCCGGGCGAGTACCACATGCGCGGCCTGACCGGAAAGCGGCTGCTGCGCGACGCGACGCGCGGACTCGTGCCCGACGCGGTCCTGGACCGACCCAAGAAGGGGTTCGGCATGCCGGTGGCCGCGTGGCTGCAGACCTCGCTGCGGCCGCTGCTGGAGGACGCGCTGTCGGAGGACGCGCTGCGCGATACCGGTCTGTTCCGACCCGACGCCGTGCGCAGGCTGATCCACGAGCACCAGGCGGGGAGGGCGGACCGTCGCAAGCCGCTGTGGACGCTGCTGGTGCTTGAGCTGTGGCGCCGGGAGACCCTACCGTGAGGGACCTGCGCAGATCGCCCGCGGCGCTGGCACTGCTCTGTGCGGCGGTCGCGCTGGTGGTGCACCTGGCCGCGCTGCGCAACGGCTTTGCGTACGACGACGTGCCGGCCATCCTCGGCGACCCCCGCGTGACCGCGGGCGACCTGCCGGCCACCCTGCTGACCGAGCCCTACTGGAGCGCACGCGGGGAGGAGCTCGGCATCTGGCGACCCGCCGTGACGCTCAGCTACGCGATCGACTGGCTGGTGTCCGGCGGGTCGGCCGTCTGGTACCACGCCGCGAACCTGCTGTGGCACGCGCTGGCGACGGCGCTGGCCACGCTGCTGCTGCTGCGCCTCTTTCCGCCGCTGGCCGCCGCCGCGGGCGGGCTGCTCTTCGCGGTGCATCCGGTGCACGCCGAGGCGGTGGCGAACGTGGTCGGGCGGGCGGAGCCCATGGCCGCCGCGGCCGTCTTCGCGGCCGGGCTGCTGTGGCTGCGCGGCGGGCGCCTGGCCGCCGCGGGTGTCGCCGCGCTCTACGCCTTCGGCCTGGCCGCCAAGGAGAGTGCGGTGATGCTGCCTGCGCTGCTGGTGCTGCTGGACCTCGGCGTCGCACGGCTGCGCTGGGAGCCGGAGTCGGCACGGCGCTGGCTGCGCGAGCGGGGGGCCGCGCTGGCCGCACTGGCCGTGGTGCTGGTGCTGTACGCCGCCGCACGCCTGGCCGTGCTGGGCGGCGCCGCGCCCGGCCTGCCGCACCCGGCCGCCGAGGCGGCGACCGGCCCGCTGGACCGGCTGCAGACGGCGCTGCAGGTCTGGCCGCAGTATACGCGGCTGCTGCTGTTCCCGCGCGTGCTGCTGGCCGACTACAGCCCGCGCGTGCTGATGCCGGCCGAGCAGTGGAGCGCGGCCGCGGTGCTGGGCGCCACGCTGCTGATCGCGTTCGTGGGCGGCGGCCTGATCGCCGCGCGCGCGGGCCGTGGCCGTACGGCGCTCGGGCTGCTCTGGCTGCCCGTGGCGATCCTGCCCGTGTCCAATCTGCTGGTCACCATCGGCACGCTGCTGGCCGAGCGGACGCTGTACCTGCCCTCCTTTGCGCTGGCGATCGCCGTCGCGGCGGCGTGGCAGCGGGCGGCGCGCATTCGCGAGGAGGGGCTGCCGCGGCGCGGTGCCGCCGTGGCCGCGACGGTGCTGCTCGCGATCACGCTGTTCGCGCTTCGCACGATCGAGCGGGTGCCGGAGTGGCGCTCCACGGCCAGCATCTTCGACGCAGTGGAGCGCGACGCGCCGGAATCCTTCCGGGTCGGATGGTACCGGGCGCGGGAAGCGCGTCAGACGCAGGGTGCCGTCCAGGCGGTGCCGCACTTCGCCCGGGCGATCGAGCTGTGGCCGAGCCGCCGCGGACTGGTACTGGAAGCGGCGGGCAACGCCGTGGAGGCGGGCAACCTGCGCGAGGCGCGGCGGCTGGCGCTGCGCCTGATCGCCATCGCGCCGGACGAGGTCGAGGGGCACCGCATGCTCGCGGCGGTCTCGCTAGATCTGGGCGACCGCGCCACCGCCCGCCGCGCCGTGGCCCGCGGCCTGGCCATCACACCCGAGGAGCCGCTGCTGCTGCGCATGCGCGATGCGCTGACCGGCGCGACGCCGGCCGACACGGCCGCCGCCTCCCCCAGCCCGACACAGCCGTGAAAGCCGTCTTCGACAGGATCACCGACCCGGCCAACCGCGGCCGCCTGGTCGCCGCGCTGGTCGCGCTGGTCGCGGCCGTGGTCTACGCGAACAGCGTCGGCAACGGCTTCGCCTACGACGACGACTGGATCGTGCGCATGAATGCGCGCGTGCACGACCTCGGCAACCAGCGCGACATCTGGCTCGCGCCGTACTGGCCGAACTACGGCGCCATGCTCGGGCTGCACCGCCCGCTCACCATCTTCCTGTTCGCCGTGCAGTGGGCGATTTCCGGCGGCGAGCCCTGGCTGTTCCACCTGGTCAACGTGCTGCTGCACGCCGGCGTCAGCGTGGCCGTCCTCGCCCTGCTGCGCAGCTTCGTCCCGCTGCCGGCGGCCGCGGTCGGCGCGCTGGTCTTCGCGGTGCATCCGGTCCACACGGAGGCGGTGGCCAACGTGGTCGGCCAGGCGGAGTTGACCGCGGCGCTCGCGGTGCTGCTCGCATCGATCGTATGGGTGCGCCGACCGGCCGGGCCCCTCCCGGCCGGCAGGACGCTGGCGCTGGCGGCGCTGTACGGGCTGGGCATGCTGGCCAAGGAGCACGCGATCGTGCTGCCCGGTCTGCTGCTCGCGCTGGACGTGGCCACGCACAGGCTGCGCTTCGACCGCGCGTCGATGTCGCTCTGGCTGCGCGAGGCGCTGCGGCCCATGGCGTGGATGTTCGCGGTCTCCATCGCGTTCCTGACCCTGCGGCTGAACGTGCTGGGCTCCATCGGCGGCACCGACGCCGGGCCGTCGCTGCCCTACCTGCGCGAGGAGCTGCGCGTGCTGTCCGCGTTCCGCGCGTGGGTCGAGTTCACCCGGCTGCTCTTCCTGCCGCTCGACCTGGCCGCCGACTACGGACCGGCCGTGGTGCTGCCCGTGCAGGACCTGGGCGGGCTCGCACTGCTCGGCATGCTGCTCCTGATCGGCACCGTCGTGCTCGCGCTCGCCACGCCGCGCCTGCCGATGATCGGCGTGGCCGCCGCCTGGTTCCTGATCTCGATCCTGCCCGTCTCCAACCTGCTCTTCCCGATCGGCGTCCTGCTCGCCGAGCGCACGCTCTACATGCCCTCGGTCGCGGTGGCCTTCATCGCCGCCGCGGCGTGGCATCGGTTCGTCCCCGCGCTGCGGACGCGGCGCCCCCGCGCCGTGCCGCTCGCGTGGGCGGTGCTGGCGCTGCTGCTGATCGTGGCGGGTGCCCGCACCGCGCGCCGCAACCTGGACTGGGCGGACAGCTGGACGGTCATGACCGCGCTGATGCGCGACCACCCCGAATCCTATCGCGCCCAGTGGGCCATGGCCGTGCGCGCCATGCAGGCCGGCCGGGCCGAGGAGGCCGACCAGCACTGGCAGATGGCCTATGCCATGTGGAACCGGGACGCGCAGATGCTCGCGGAGTACGGCGTCTACGAGATGTCGCGCGGCCGCAACCGCAGCGCCGTGCACCTCCTCGAGCGCTCCGACAGCATGATGCCCGACCACCCGCGCACCGTGATCATGAGGGCGCTGGCGCTGCGGCGGGCCGGCATGACCGAGCAGGCACTGCAAGCCACCCGCGAGGCGTTCCGCGTCATGGGGCCGGATCCCCGCGTCTTCGAGTTCCGCGCCAGCGTGCTGGCCGACCTGGGCCGCCACGCGGAGGCCGCCGGCGCCTGGCGCGCGGTCATTGCGAACCTGCCGGAGGGAGGCGGCACGGCGGAGCAGTACCGCCTGCTCGCGGACCAGCTCGAGGCCGCCGGCTTCCCCGACCGCGCCGCCGCCGCGCGCGATACCGCCGCACTGCGCGAGTAGCGCATCGGATTCCGCGACGCACCATGCAGATTGCAAGGCGAAATGCACTGCCGCGGGCTCGGTGCGCTGTGGAAAAAAATCGGAAGTAGGCTTCTGGCAACGACTTAGGAACTGCATCCCGATCCGGCGCGGCCGTTGCCATGACTGTGCGCCGGAATTTTCCGTCTCCCCCGAGACAACCCAACCAGGAGCGACGCAATGCTCAGCAACAAGCGCGGTTTCACGCTGATCGAGCTGCTCATCGTGGTCGTGATCATCGGCATCCTGGCCGCGATCGCGATTCCGAAGTTCAGCGCCACGCGTGAGAAGGCCTACTTCTCGGCCATGAAGTCGGATCTGAAGAACCTGCAGAGCCAGCAGGAGATCTACTACGCGAATCCGACGAACAACTACACGTATGCCCCGGCGGGCGCTGCGGCGACGCTGCAGGGTCTGGACTTCGCTCCGTCGCAGGGCGTGACGGTGCAGGTTTCGGCTTCGGGCAACACGGGCTGGTCGGCGACGGCGTGGCACGCCGCGCTGAACTCGGGCGCCGAGTACTGCGCGGTCTTCGTGGGTGGTGCGGCTTCGGTCGCGCCGGCGACGACGGCGGGCGTGGTCACCTGCACGGGCGAGTAAACTCGGCCTGAGCAAGGGTCCCTCCTGGGACTTCCCCCGGCACGGGGCGGTGGTCTTCCGGCCGCCGCCCCGTTGCCTTTCCAGGGCGATAAATCCGATGCTCGATACGAAGATGAGGAGGCGAGGGCGCGCGGGCTTCACGCTGGTCGAGCTGCTGATCGTGGTCGTGGTGATCGGCGTGCTGGCGGCGATCGCGGTGGCGCGCTACGACCGGGTCAAGGTGCGGGCGCACGTGAGCACGACGCAGAGCGACCTGAAGAACGTGAGCACGAAGCAGGAGATGTATCACATGGCCAACTTCGTGTATGCGCCCGATCTGACGACGCTGGACTACCAGACCTCCCCAGGCATTACGATCACGGTCACGGAGAGCACCGGGTCGGGCTGGGCCGCGGTCGCGACGCACGCCGCGGATGCTTCGATCCAGTGCGGTCTCTACGTCGGAACGGCCGCGCAGGCGAACGCGGTGCCGGCCACCCGTCAGGAAGTCATCGCCTGCAGTCCGTAGCGCGAGGATCCCCTCCTCGCCGGACGCCCCCGCCGCCGGCCCGCTTGCGGACGCGCGGCGCGGCGGCGTACCATCGACGGGAAGCGCCGCGCCGCGCGACTCCGCCGATGGAGATCCCCCACTCCCGATGCGATCGGTTCCCACCCTCCGCAAGGAGCTGATCACCGCGTTCGCCGTGGTGTTCAGTGGTGCGCTGGCAGTCGGCGTCACCGTTGCCGTGCTGCTGCTGCCGCTGTTCGAGACACCGCTCAGCGCGCTGGTCTTCCTGCTCGTGCTGGTGGTGGCCGACGTGCTGATCTTCGCGACCTTCGGCCGATACCTGGTCCAGCGCCGCGTGCTCGACCCGCTGGACCGCATGATCGGTGCGGTCGAGGCGATCGCGGCGGGCGACTACGACATGCAGCTGCCGGGCGGTGACACGGTGGAACTGCAGCGGCTGGCCGGTGCGGTCTCACGCATGGCGGGCGGACTGGTCGCGCACCAGGAGACGCTGGCGGCCAACGTGCGCTCGCTGGAGGAGACGAACCGGCAGTTGACCGAGGCGCGCAACGAGCTGATCCGCGCGGCCAACATGGCATCCGTCGGTCGGCTCGGCGCCGGCATCGCCCACGAGGTGGGCAACCCGCTGAGCGCCATCATGGGCTACCTGGGCCTGATCAAGCGTTCCGTGCCGGAGGAGCGGCGCGAGCTGGTGCAGGCGGCGGAGTCGGAGGCGGAGCGCATCGACCGCATCGTGCGCGGGCTGCTGGACTTCGCGCGGCCACGCGATGTGAAGGCGCGGGACGTGGACGTGAACGACGTCGTCGCGCGCACGCTGGAGCTGGTGCGCACGCAGGGCAAGCTGACGGGCATCGAGCTGGACGTGGAGACGGCGCCGCTGCCCGCCGTATTCGCGGATCCGTACCAGCTGCAGCAGGTGCTGGTGAACCTGTTGCTCAACGCGGCCGATGCGCTGGAGGGCACCGCGGACCCGCGCATCACGGTGCGCACCGCGCGGCGTCGCTTCCGCCGCCAGGCCGTGCTGCCCGCGCGGCGCGAGGACGACCCGCCGGACGTGGACTACAGCCACCGGCGCCGCTTCCACCAGGTGCCGCGGGTGCCGCGCGCGGAGCCGTTCGACAGCGGGGAGGACGTGATCGAACTGGTCGTTCACGACAACGGGCCGGGCATCGCGGAAGGGCTGCTCGACCAGATCTTCGAACCGTTCGTCACCACCAAGGAGCCGGGCAAGGGCACCGGCCTGGGCCTGGCCGTGAGCGCCCGCATCATCGACGCGATGGGCGGGACCATTGCCGCCGACCGCGGGCCCGCCGGCGGGGCCCGCTTCACGATCCTGCTGCCGGCCGCGGACGCGGCCAGTGCCGAGGAGAGCGCCGCATGAACGTGCTGATCATCGACGACGAGCCGGGCCTCCGGCAGACGGTCTCCATGATCCTGGGCGAGGAGGGCTACGAGGTGGCCACCGCGTCCGACGGGGAGGAGGGTCTGCGCAAGGCGCTGGAGACGCGGCCGGACATGGTGCTGTGCGACGTGCGCATGCCCAAGCTGGGCGGACTCGAGTTCGTCGAACGGTTCCGCGACAGCGGCGGCGAGTCGCTGGTCATCGTCATGACCGCGTACGGCAGCACCCAGCTCGCGATCGACGCGATCCAGAAGGGCGCCTACGACTACCTGCCCAAGCCGTTCAGCGCCGATCAGCTGGTGCTGACGCTGCGCAAGGCGGAGGAGCGCGAGTCGCTGCGGCGCGAGGTCAAGCGGCTGCGCAACGAGGTCACGGTCGAGCGGCGCTTCGGCGAGATCATCGCGAAGTCGGCCGCCATGACCCGGGCCATCGAGACCGCGACCAAGGTCGCCCGCTATCCCTCCCCCGTGCTCGTCACCGGCGAGAGCGGCACCGGCAAGGAGCTGGTCGCGCGGCTGATCCACGCCGAGAGCGACCGCGCCGCCGCTTCGTTCGTCGCCGTCAACTGCGGGGCGATCCCGGAGAACCTGCTCGAGTCCGAGCTGTTCGGCCACGCCAAGGGCGCGTTCACAGGCGCCGATCGCGAGCGCGCCGGCCTGTTCGAGGAAGCCGAGGGCGGCACGCTGTTCCTGGACGAGATCGGCGAGATGCCGCCCACACTGCAGGTCAAGCTGCTGCGCGTGCTGCAGGAGGGTGAGGTGCGCCGCGTGGGCGAGAACAAGACGCGGGACGTGGACGTGCGCATCGTCGCCGCAACCAACAAGACGCTCGAGAACGAGATCCGCGACGACAACTTCCGGCAGGACCTGTACTACCGGATCGCGGTCGTGCCCATCCACCTGGCGCCGCTGCGCCAGCGCCGCGAGGAGATCCCGCTGCTCGCCAGGCACTTCGTCGACGCCTACAACGACAAGCTGGCCCTGTCGATCCGGGGCGTGAACGCGGACGCGATGCGCCTGCTGCTGGACTACCACTGGCCGGGCAACGTGCGCGAGCTGGAGAACACCATCGAGCGTGCGATGGTGCTGACGCACGACGAGGAGCTGGGTCCGGACGACCTGCCGCCCAACGTTGTCTCGCCCGTGGCGCCGCTGGACGACACCGAGCTGGGCGACGACGAGCTGTCGGTCAAGAAGCACACGGCCGCGCTGGAGAAGCGGCTGATCCAGAAGGCCATCGCGCGGACCGGCGGCAACAAGACGCGGGCGGCCGACCTGCTCGAGCTGAGCTCGCGCGCGCTGCTCTACAAGATGCGCGACTACGGGCTGGAGAAGGAGTCGGGCGAGTAGATTGACCGGCGCCGCCATGGCGGCGCCCACGCCGTGCGGGCATCCTCGCCCGCATGAAACGTCGCGGATACTCCATCCTCGAGCTGACGCTGCTGCTCGCGCTGGCCGCGCTGCTGCTCGGGCTGGCCTGGCCGGGCGCGCGTGCGGCACGTGACGCCTACGCGGTGCGCGCGGCCCGCACCGAAACGGTGGACGCGCTGGCGCGCACGCGCGCCCTCGCGATCGCGCGGGGCGGTGCGGCGCTCAGCGCGCTCGCCGATTCGGCGCTGCTGCACGTCGTGGATGCCGCCGACTCGGTGCACGTGCGCGTCGATCTGCGCCCGCTCGGCGTCGAGCTGGACGGCGGCGCGGGCGTGGACAGCTTCCGGGTCGTCTATGACGGGCTCGGCCTCGGCCGGGTAGCCAGCCGCAGCATCCGGCTCACGCGCGGGCGCGCGGAAGCGCGCATCACCGTGTCGGCCTACGGGCGCGTGCGCGCGTGGTGAAGGGGGGCAGGGTCGGCATGACGCTGGTCGAGCTGGCGGTGGCGCTGGCGCTGTTCGGCCTGCTGCTCATGGGTGCGGCCGGCGCGGCCGCGGAGGCGGTGCGGCGTACCCGGCTGGAGGCCGAGCGCGGCCGTGCGCTGCGGGCCGCGCAGGAAGTGGTCGATTCGCTGCGGGCGGAGGCGGCGCCCGCGCCGGGGCTGCGTCGCATCGGCGCGGCGGAGGTGAGCTGGCTCGTCCGCCCGGCCAGCCCGGGCGTCGAGCTGCGGGTGGACGCGCGCGTCGGCTCGGATACCCTGCCCGCCGTCACGCTGCACGCGCTGGTGGTCCCATGAGCGCGCCTGGAGGGCGCGACGGCGCGTCGCTGCTCGAGGCGACGGTCGCGGCCGCGCTGGCGGGCGTGCTGCTGGCGGGGCTGGCGGTGCTGCTGGCCGACTTGGGCCGACTGGCCGGGCTGCGCGACGCCACCGCCGCGGCGGCGGAGACCGGTCGGGTCGCGGCGCACGTGATCGGCGCGGAGGCCGGCCACCTGGTGCCGGGCGATCTGGTTGCCGCGGGCGACTCGCTGGTGCTGCGCGCCGTGCGCGGCGTGGGCATCGTGTGCGCGGCAGAGGCGAGCGGAGGGATCGTCCGCTGGAGCGGCATGCGCGATCCCGCGCCCGCCAGGGACTCGCTGCTGGTCCTGGGCGCACACGGCGAGCAGTCGCTGCCGCTCCTGGACGCCGCCCGGGCAGAGGTCACCTGCGACAGCACCGCGCCGGCCTGGAGCCTGAGCGGTGGTCAGCCGCTGCCTGCCGGATCCGTGGTGCTGGTCTTCGAGCGCGGCCACTACTTCCTGAGCGGCCGCGCGCTGCGGTTCCGCGCAGGCGCGGCCGGGCGGCAGCCGCTCACGGAAGAGAACGTCGAACGCGGCGCCGGGTTCGCGCTGCGCGCCGCAGTCGGCCGGCTGGACGTGTCGCTGCCCATCGGCGCACTGCCCGCCGCGGCCCTGCCGCTCGCCGACAGCGGTGGGTTCGCGCTCACGCTGCAACGCCCGGACAGCCTGCCGTGACGGGCGACCGGCGGGGCTTTGCGCTGGTCGCGGTGCTGCTCGTGCTGCTGGCCGTGGCGGCGCTGACCACCTCCATGCTCGGCGCCGCCGCGCGCGAAGCGCTGGTGACACGGAACGCGATCGAGGCGGCGGCCGCCCGTCTGGCCGCCGTCTCGGCCCTGGATCTCGCGCGCGCCGGCTGGGACGCGCAGGCGATGAGCGGCATGACGCCGGAGGAGGTGCGGCAGCTGGCCTGGGCGGACGGCTCGCTGGCGGACGGCACCGGTCACGCCGCCAGCGCGGAGCGGCTGGACGAGCACCGCTATCTGCTGCGCGCCGTCGGCTGGACGGGGGGCGCACCCCCGCCGCACGCCCGCACGGTCGCGCGCGCCGGCGCGATCGTGCAGGCGCTCGATCCGGACGCACTGGCTCGCCGCTTCGCCGTGGGGGTCGAGAGCCCGGCCGGCGTGCATCTGACGGGCACCGCCACGCTGACCCCCGCGCCGACCGACAGCAGCGGCTGCGTCGAGCCGGTGACGTCGCTGCGCGCGCCCGCCGACCAGGTGCTGATCGATCCCGGCGCGCTGCTGACCGGGCCGGTCGAAAGCGACGGCGCCGCATCGCTGCACGCGCGCTTTCCATCCGGCCTCGGGTTCCTCGACGTCGCGGCGCTGCACCACCTCGCCGACCGTCGCACCGGCAGTACCGTCGTGCCGACGCCGAGCGGCCTGCCCTGCGACACCCGCGTGACCGGCAACTGGGGTGATCCGGCTCCCGGCTCTCCCTGCGCCGGGTTCCTGCCGCTGATCAGCGGGAGCGGCTCACTGCACGTGGCCGGCGGCACGGGCCAGGGCATCCTGATCGTGGACGGCGACCTGCGACTGGACGGTGGCGCCATCTTCCACGGCCTGATCCTCGCCACCGGCCGCGTCGAGGTGCTGGACGCCAGCGTGACCGGCTCGGTCGTGGCGGGCGGCGGCCTCCTGCTGCAGGGGGAGATCGCGGCGAGCGCATGCGCCGTCCGTCGTGCGCTGCTCGGCGTTGCCGCGCTGCAACGCGCGCATCCACCCGCCGGCCGCAGCCGCATCCCCCTCTTCTGAGCGGGCGGAAGCACGGCGGCCGCCCCCGAACACCGGCCGAAAAGTTTTCCCCGGTTACACCTTTTTTCGGTCCCGGCGGCCGCTGCCGCGCTCGTAAGTCGTTGTCCTGCAACGAACGAGGGCGGGGCATGGAAATGGTATTCCACTGTCCCGCGCGTCGTAACGGGTCGTATCGGTCGGGATTCCAACGCGCTGCTATCTTCGAGGGGAGCCCCCCCGATCCCGCACCGAACCAGGACGAATGAACATGAGCCCCAACCGAGCTGCCCATTCCGGCCGCACCGGCTTCACGCTGGTGGAGCTGGCGATCGTGCTGACGATCGCGGGCATCATCATCGGCATCGGGGCGCCGAGGCTCCAGTCGGCCTTCCATCAGCGGGACGTCAATGGTGCGCGCGACAACGTGCTGCTGCTGAGCAAGGCGGCGCGGGCGCGGGCGATGGAGCGGAGCCGGCAGGTGCGCTTCGTCCTGGACGCGCAGAACGACCGTGCGCTGGTGATCGAAGGCAACGACACGATCCAGCGCATCGACGTGGCGCAGGAGCGGGGCGTCGCGATCGCCGCGGCGTCCAACAGCTACCAACTGTGCTACACGGCGCGCGGCTTCGCCACGCAGCCGTGCACCACGGTGGCGGATACGGTACCGGTGACGTTCTCGAGGGCCGGCTACTCGGCGCGCATGCTGATGTGGCCGCTCGGTCAGGTGAACAAGTAACAGGATGCGAGCGATGAACCGCGGTACCCGGGACGGCTTCACCATCGTCGAGGTCATGATCGCAATGGTCATCCTCGCCGTCGGGCTGCTGGCGCTCGCGACGACGTCGATCTACGCGACCACCCAGGTACGCGTTGCGGATCTCAAGACCGAGCAGTCGCTGGCGGTGCAGGAGGTGGTGGAGCGGATGCACGCGATTCCGTTCAACTCCGTGACCGCGCGCTCGTCGTCCGCGCCCGACACGGTCGGCTCGTTCCGGCTGTGGTGGGACGTGCAGCAGCCGACGACCTACGTGAAGCGCGTGACCATCTACACGAGCGGACCCGCATACCGGAACACCGGCGGCTGGATGCCGGCCAAGGTGGACACGTTCCGGGTCGAGATCGCGGACATGCCGGTGAACTGATGCAGAACACGTCGAATCGGGCCGGCTTCACGCTGGTCGAGCTGACCGTCGTGGTCGTGATCATGGTCGTGACCATGCTCGCGATCTACCAGAGCATGATCACGCAGGAGCGGACCTACCGCTACCAGGCCGCGGCCATCGATGCGCAGGGCACCACGCGCATGGGGCTGGGCGTGCTGGCCGCCGAGCTGCGCGAGATCTCCGCCAGTGCCGGCGACCTGGCGGGCATGGGCGGCAGCGACCTGCGCGTGGCGGGCAGCGATTCGATCACCTTCCGCGCCTTCCGCAAGGCGGGCGTGGTCTGCGTGTCCAGTTCCGCGGGTCTGTTCGCGGACGTCTGGCTGATGGGTGAGAAGTTCGCCGCGGGCGACAGCGCCTTCGTCTTCGTGGAAGGCGACACGCTGACCAGCGACGACGACTCCTGGACGCAGGTGCGGCTGACTTCCGTGATGGATTCGGCGATCACTTCGAGCTGCCGCAGTGCCTGGCCGGACTACGGCACGCAGGCGCTGGTCGGCATCGGCCTCACCTCGCTCGGCAACATGCGGCGCGGTGGCATCGTGCGCTCGTACAACACCGTCACCTATCGCGCCTATCAGTACGGCGGCAACTGGGTGCTGGGCAGGCGCACCGGCGGCGGCAACCTGGTGCCGATGGTCGGCCCGATCATGCATCCGGACAGCGGCGGCATCCGCTTCCGCTACTTCAATCGCAACGACACCCAGATCTCGCCGACGACCGAGGCGCAGCGCTCCACGGTCGCCCGCATCGAGATCACGGTGAAGGGGCTCTCGCGTGGCAACGGGCCCGGCAACAGCAATTACGTCGACTCCCTGAGCACCAACGTCTACCTGCGCGGCAACTGAACGGCAGGCGCCGTTCATCCGGCGGCGCACGCCGTCGGCGCGCAGGGCAGCGAGCCCCGGAGGCTCACATGCGCAACATCATTCGACACAGCGACGAACGCGGCTTCGCGCTCGCCACGGCCGTGCTGGCCCTGGTGGTCGTCGGCGCGCTCGTCACCGCCGGCTTCTTCGCGGCCTCGCAGGAGGGGCAGGTCGGCACCAGCAACGCGCAGGCGGACCTGGCGTTCTACATCGCCGAACAGGGCCTGCAGAACGCCGCCGGCACCGTCCGCAAGAGCCACGTGCGCAACCTGGCCGTCGGCGCGGAGATCCAGCGCAACGGCACCGTCACCATCGGCGGACGCACCGTCGGCAACTACGCCGTCGACATCCGCAGCATGGGCGGCGAGATGTACTTCGTCGAATCGACCGGCACCGTGACGCAGGGCGGCCGCTACGCCGGCGCGCAGCGCCGACTGGGCATGGTCACGCGCACGATGAAGTTCAACGTGCCCATGACACAGGCGCTCATGGCCTACGGCGGTATCAACCTGCAGGGTAACGCGACCGTCTCCGGCGTGGATACGCACCCGACCCAGTGGAACGGGGCGGACTGCGACTCGCTGGCCGCAACCGAGGCGGGCGTCATGGCCAAGGACATCACCACCGTCCAGACCCAGGGGTCCGTCCAGATCTACGGCAACCCGCCCATCGAGGAAGACCCGTCCATGCAGCCGGGTGACTTCACCGACTACGGTGACGTGCACTACAACGAGCTGACCGCGATGGCGAACAAGACACTGCCGGCCTCGAACATGACGCCGACGCCGACGCTGACGGCCAGCGGCGCATGCAACACCACCGATCCGAACAACTGGGGCGAGCCGCTCAGCGTCACGCACGCCTGCTACTCCTATTTCCCGATCATCCACGTGAGCGGCACTCTCACGGTACAGGGCAGCGGACGCGGCCAGGGCATCCTGCTCGTGGACGGTGACCTCAAGATCGGCGGCCGCTTCGAGTTCTACGGCATCATCATCGTCATGGGCTCGATCACGCGGCAGGGCTCCGGTACCGCCGAGTTCCACGGCGTCGTGCTCACGCAGAACAACGCGGACATCGGCGACCAGAACACCATGGGCGGTACGCCCGAGATCCAGTTCTCGACCTGCGCGGTGCAGCGCTCGATCAACGAGAACGACGCGCTGTCGCGCCTGTTCCCGATCGAGAAGCGCAGCTGGATGGATCTGACCGGCGCCGGCTACACGCTGTAACGGTATCGCGCGCAGCGGGCGAGTGCGGGCACGCGCCTGCCACATCGCCCGCTGCCGCGCGAATGCGACACTGTCGCTGCAACGAAACGATCCCGTGCTGCACCGCTGCGCGACAGCGAGCGGTGCAACACGGGAAACTTCTTGACACGGGGAAACTTGGGTGCCTAAGCTTGACGCACCGCTTTAGCTCCTGACTTCCCGACATCATCGGACGCGTCTCACGAATGGGACTTTTCGGCCGAAGCAAGGTCACCGCCGGGCTCGACATCGGCAGCGGCTTCGTGAAACTGGTCGTCGTCGATCATTCCGGCGAACAACCCGAGATCACGCAGCTGGCCACGAGCCCGCTGGTCCCCGACGCCATCGTCGAGGGCGAGATCATGGACCCGGTGCTGGTCGCCGACACGATCCGCTCCGTGGTGGACTCCGCCGGCCTGAAGAAGAAGGACGTGGTGGCGGCGGTCGGTGGTCACGACGTGATCATCAAGAAGATCCAGATGGACCGCATGGAGGAGGCGGACGCGCGCGAGGTCATCCGCTGGGAGGCGGAGCAGCACGTGCCGTTCGACATGGAGTCGGTGCAGTTGGACTTCCAGATCCTGGATCCGCGCGGTGAGGGCGGCCAGATGTCGGTGCTGCTGGTGGCGGCAAAGCGCGAGCTGATCGACACTCGCTTGAGCCTGCTGGCGGATGCGGGCCTGAACCCGGCCGTGATCGACGTGGATGCCTTCGCCCTGCACAACGCGTTCGAGGTGAACTATCCGGGCGAGATGGACGGCCTGATCGCGCTGGTCAACGTCGGTCACGAGACGACCAACGTGAACCTGGTGGACAGCGGCGTGCCGCTGTCGGTGCGCGAGATCTCGTTCGGCTCGCGGCGGCTGCGCGAGGCACTGCAGCGCGAGCGCGGCCTGACGGCGGACGAGGCTGAGGAGCTGGTGCAGGGCCGCGGCCACGACCACAGTGAGTTGCAGTCGTTCGTCGCGGAGCGCGCGGATGAGCTGGCGGTCGGCATCGAGCGGGCCGCGGCGTTCGTGGCCGCGCAGACGGGCGGCCTGGACCTGGGCCGCGTTTTCCTGTCGGGCGGAGGTGCGCGCGTGCCCGGCATGGCGGAAGCGCTGGGCGACCGGCTGAACATCCGCACGAGCGTCGCCTCGCCGATCGAGCGCGTGGCAGTGCGACCCGAAGTCATGCAGGCGCATCCGCTCGACGAGCTCGCACCGATGCTGATGATGGCCGTCGGCCTCGCCATGCGTCGACCCTGACCCGCAGCGCAGAACCATGATCGAAGTCAATCTGCTACCGGGGGCAAAGCGGCGGACGCGCAGCAAGGCGGCCGTTTCGGCCGCAGGCCTGCGCTCGCTCAAGCTGCCGGAGTTCGACCGCTGGCTCGCGTTCATCATCGGCGCGTGGGTGCTCGGCGCGGCGATCTTCGCCTGGCTGTTCCTCGGCACGCGCGCGGAGGCGGCGCAGCTGGACGAACAGATCCAGACGGCGGTGGCCGACTCGACGCGCTTCGCGGGTGTGATCGCGCAGACGCAGACCCTGCGGGCGCAGCGCGACACGATCGCGCAGAAGCTCGAGGTCATCCAGGAGATCGACGAGGGCCGCTACCTGTGGCCGCACGTCATGGAGGAGCTGGCGCGCGCGCTGCCTGACTACACGTGGCTCACGTCCGTCGTGCAGCTGGAGGGCGGCGAGGCGCCGGTGTTCCAGCTGGAGGGGAGGACCGGCAACAACTTCGCGCTCACGCGCTTCATGAGTTCGCTGGAGGCCTCGCCGTTCATCCGTGGCATCCGGCTGCTCAACACCAGCCGCATCACCGAGGGCGAGGTGAACCTGCACGCGTTCACGCTCGAGGCCCGCTACGAATCGCCGCCGGCGGATTTGATCCGGACGGTGCCCCTGTTCGCCCAGGAGTCGGTGGAGGAGGATCTCGATGGCGCTGCTGCCGAGTGATCCGCAGGACCAGCGGAAGCTGATGATCGGGCTGATCCCGATCCTGATCGTCCTCGCGTACTGGTACTTCTTCCACGGCGCGGCGGCGGAAGAGGTCGCGCAGATGGAGGCGCGGCTCCAGGCTCTGGAGCAGAACAACAACACGGCCCGCGTCATCGCCAGCCAGGGCTCCGTCGAGGACCTGCAGGCGCGACTGGGGCTGTACCGCGAGCACATCGGGCAGCTGGAGCAGCTGATCCCGAGCGGCGAGGAGGTGCCCGAGCTGCTCGAGGCCATCGCCTCGACCGCGCAGGCCACCGACGTGGACCTCGCGCTCATGCGGCCCGAGGAAAGCGTCGCCGGCGACTATTACCAGCGCGTCACCTACGAGATGGGCGTCATCGGCGAGTACCACGAGATCGGCCGGTTCCTCGCCCAGGTGGGATCGCTGCCCCGCATCGTCACGCCGATCGACCTGACGCTGCGGCCGCGCGCACAGGGCAGCCAGCTCGACGCGCTGTTCCGCATCGAGACCTACGTGCTGCCATCGGCCAGCATGCCCGTCGACACGACCGCGGGAGGTGCAGGTGTCTAGAGCCATCCCGTTCGCTGTCGCGATCGCCATCGCGCTCGGCGCGACACCAGCGCTGGCGCAGGAGGCCGCGCCCGACACGGCCGCGCCCGACACGGCCGCGACCGCCGCAGAGGAGAACATGGGCGAGGGCGAGGTGCGCATGGTCTACGAGCGCGAGGTCTTCGACTACGGCGCCGCCAGCGTCCGTGACCCGTTCCGCCCGCTCATCGGTCCGGAAGGGACCATGGGTCCGACGTTCCAGGACCTGACCCTGCGCGGCATCATCTACTCGACGGGGCGCGGCCAGAGCGTCGCCCTCGTGAGGGACCGCACCGGCAAGATCTACAGAGCCCGCCGGGGCGACATCATCGGCAATGCAACCGTGCTGGAGATCCGGCCTCTCGAGGTCCTCTTCGTCGTCGAGGACTTCGGCATCACGCGGCAGGAACTGCTCCGGCTGAGGAACGACGACGCAGCACAAGGAGCGCAGGGATGATCTACATACTGGCCATCTGGGCGGCGCTGGGTGCGCCGCAGCAGGCCGACGTGCAGGCGTTCAGCGTGCTGCCGGCCGGCGACCGCACGGAGATCGTCGTCGAGGTGGAAGGCGACGCCGCAGTCCGCGACTACCTGCTGCGCGCCCCCGCGCGCCTGGTGCTCGACCTCGAGCCGGCCCGTCACGGCCTGGCGCGTGAGGCGTTCCCCGGCGTGGACCGGGGCGGGGTGCGCGGCGTGCGCACCAGCCAGTACACGCCGGAGACGGTGCGGCTGGTGTTCGACCTGGCGCAGCCGGTCGAGTACAGCATGGAGCGGACGGCGACGGGCGTGCGCATCACGTTCCCGAATCCGGGCGGCTCGTTCGAGCCGTGGTACAGCCGTACGGCGGGCATGCAGGTGGTGAGCGCGCCTGAGACGCCGGCGGCGACGCAGGCGCGGCCGGCCGCCGCTCGTGTGGCGGCGCCGGTGCAGCAGGAGGAGCCGCGCATCACGGTGACGTTCGAGGCGACGCCGATCCTGGAGGTGCTGAACACGTTCGCGGAGTTCACGGGCCGCAGCATCGTGGCGGGTCCGGGCGTGACGGGCGAGGTGAACGCGGAGATCCGCAACCAGCCGTGGGACATTGCGCTGGAGACGATCCTGGAGGCGAACGGCTTCGTCGCGCGGGAGACGGCGAGCGGCATCATCCGCGTGGATCAGCTGTCGGCGCTGGCCGAGCGGACCACGCAGGAGGAGCTGGTCACGCGCTCGTTCCGCATGCGCTACGTGAGCGTGGACTCGATCGTGCCGGCGGTGCAGGGTCTGCTGACGGATCGTGGCGCGGTGACGAAGAGCTCGGCGGCGAACACGCTGATCGTGACGGACGCGCGTTCGACGATCGAGCGGCTGGCGGGCGTGATCGACGAGCTGGACGCGCGCACGCCGCAGGTGACGATTGCGGCGAAGATCATCTTCATCGACCGGACGGCGCTCGAGGACCTGGGCTTCGTCTACGACCTGAAGGACCTGCAGCAGCCCAGCGGCGGCAACCAGCTGAACGCGATCGTCGAGGGCGTGGTGGACGGCAACGGCGACGGCGTGATCCAGCCGAGCGAGACCACCAACGAGGACGTGATCCTGCTGGGCGGCAACTCGATCGCGGCGCTGGGCAACGCCGGGCAGCGCGTGGGCAACCCCGCGCTGCGCGTGGCGAGCAGCCTGGTGCTGAACAGCCATACGCTGATCACCTTCCTCGAGGCGCTGCGCGAGCTGTCGCTGTCGGACATCCAGGCGGAGCCCGTGCTGACGACGATGGACCACCGCGAGGCGTACGTGCAGGTGGGTCAGGAGACGCCGATCCGTGTGATCGACGCGGGTGCGGGCGGCGCGGGTGGCGGTGCGTTCCCGACCGCGCAGGTCAGCACCAAGGAGACGGGCATCATTCTGCGCGTGACGCCGCACGTCACGGGCAATCAGGTCTACCTGCAGCTGCACGCGGAGCGCTCCAACGTGACGCTGGCGGCTTCCGACATCGGCCTGGTCTTCCAGACGCAGGAATCCGAGACGGAAGTGCTGCTCAACGATGGCGAGACGGCCGTGATCAGCGGCCTGACCGTGATCGAGAAGACGCAGTCCCGGGCCGGTATCCCGATCCTCATGGATCTCCCTCTCATCGGCCCTCTGTTCCGGCGGACCACCGAGCGTGAGCAGAAGCAGGACCTGCTCATCATGGTCACGCCTCACATCGTGAAGCCGGGCGAGGTTTAACGAGAGGACCCATGTTCGACATCATCCGACGACGGATCAGGGGCGCCGCGACGCGGGCGCGTCACGGCCGGGGTACGCGTGCGACGGTGGCAGTGCTGTCGCTGCTGGCGATCGGCGCGTGCGAAAGCGACAGTGTCCTGGACGGGCCCGGCGGCACGCCGACCGGTGACCCGCCGACCATCACCAACGTGGGCGTGCCCGCGGCGGTGGTGGCGAACGACACGCTGTCGCTGGTCATCGAGGCCGAGGCGGCCAGCGGCCGCATCATCGATTCGATGCGCGTGGTGCTGCGCACCGGCTCGGTCATCGTGCGCGACACGACCGTGGATGCGAATCCGCGCGCGGCGTCGATCGCGCAGACGGTGCGGATCCCGCTGCCGGCCACGCTGAGCGGAACGCAGCTGGTCACCAACGTGACCGTCTATTCGGGCGTCACGGCCTCCTCGCCGCAGACGACGAACATCCCGATCACGGACGTGAGCCGGCCGGCGGTCTCCATCATCCAGCCGGTGCATCCGGACTCGACGCCGGCGGGTGACACCACGGCGGTCGGCTCGGGCGCCACGCTGCGCGTCGCGGCCGACGTGCAGGACGCGAGCGGCATCGCGAAGGTCACCTTCATCGGCATCGCGCGGCGCGGGGATCCGGACCTCGGCACCGACGTCGAGGTGGTCCGCTTCGAGGAGCGCGTGGTCGACTTCCCGGCCTCGGGGACCGACACGCTGCCGACGGACACCATCATCCGCCGCGACCTGATGCAGGTCGGCGACACGACGGAGAGCGTGCTGATCATCGTCACGGTGACCGACCTGTTCGGCAACGTGGCGGCGGACACGGTCCCCGTGAACGTGGGCGGCCCGGACATCCAGTTCCTGTCGCCCGATCCGAACAATCCCGGCACGGTACGCGTCGGCACGGAGCTGCGCGTGCGCGCACAGATCACCGACCCGGCGGGTCTGGTCAGCGCGGAGCTCTACATCTCGGGCAACGTGCTCACCGATACGGTGGCACTGCCCATCGCGGGGCTGCCCGATTCGACGGTGCTGGTCTACGCGATCCCGCCGTCGCAGATCACGCAGACCGGCACGATCACGCTGAGCATGCGCGCACGGAACGCGCGCGGCATCGTGGCGCCGAGCGCGCCGGTCAGCGTGCAGGTGGTCGACAACTCACAACCGGATGCCAACGCGCCGGTCGTGAGCATGACCATCGATCCGCTGCCGAGCCTGGTCGCGCCGCTGGCGCGCGTCGAGCAGCTCGACACGATCACGATCGAGATCGAGGCCAACGACCAGGGCGGCGTGGGCGTCGTCCAGATCGGGCTGATCGTGGACGCGTTCCTGAACGATGCACAGGACACCGCGCAGCTGGGCTACACGATCAACTACGCCACGCCGACGACCAATCCGGACACGACGGTGCGCATCGCGGTGCGCGATCTCTACGCCGACGTGTCGGCCGCGCTCTCGCGGCAGGTCGCGTGGCCGGATTCGATCAACTTCCGCGCGCGGGCCTTCGCGTTCGACGCGCAGTTCAACAGTGATACCGTCGCGGTGGCCGACGGCGCATCCGGCACGCGCGGCTACCTGCTGGCCGTGGCCGGCTACACGGCGCGACTGCCGGGCCGGGGCATCATCTCGGACGCGGTGATCGACACGGCGGCGGGCTCGCAGCGGCTGTTCCTGTCGAACTTCACGCAGAGCCGCGTCGACGTGCTGCGGCTGACCGACACGACGTTCGTCTCCGGCGGCATCCTGGCCGGCTCGCAGCCGTGGGGCATGTTCATCGACAACAGCGGTGATACGCTGCTGGTCGCGAACTCCGGCGGCACCAACCTGACGAAGGTGCCGCTGCGCACGGGCACGCTGCGGGAGGATTCGACCGCCCGCATCTACACGCCGGACGTCGCGCTCTACGAGCTGGCGGCGGCGCTGGACGCGGCGCTCAACCCGCGTTACACGGGCACGGCCTTCGGCTTCAGCGATCGCCCGCAGTTCCTGGCGCAGGCAGCGACGGGGCAGATCCTGTACAGCACCGTGCCGACCAGCGCGGCGCCGGACGGCACGATCCGGCTGGCGGAGCGGCAGGCGGGCTGGCAGCAGCACGAGGTGCGGCTGATCTACCCGGGCGGCGACCCGGCGGACGAATCGGCTGAGGACCGGGTCGTGGTGGCGAACATCGACAGCCTGTCGATCGTGCGCTTCGCGGACGGCGATTCGATCCTGATGTACGACCACGTGGACGGCTTCCCGAACAGCATCGTCACGGGCTTCGGCAACCCGCTCGAGGCGGTGCAGGAGCTGAACACGGCGGGCTCGGACGCGGCGCTATACGCCGGTGCCTATTCGGTGGAGGCGGTCGGTCTGCAGGACACGACCTTCGTGGCCGCGTCGGGTGACCGTCAGTGGATCGCGTTCGGCGAGGGCGCGACGGCGCCGGTCGGTCGGATCATCATGTGGAACAACGCGATCGGACAGTCCTCCTCGGTACAGGTGGTGGACCTGATCGACAACGCGGCCGAGCGGGTCACGGGCATCGGCCTGAACCTGAACGGCACGCTGGGCGTGGCCCGCGGCGACTTCGCGGCGTACTACTTCACCCGCGACCTGCGGCTCCAGGGGCTGTACGCCGAAGACATCAACCCGGGCGGCTTCGGCGCGGCGCTGCATCCGCGCCACGACACCTACCGGTCGTCGAACATCAACACGCTGAGCTTCGTGGGCACGGCGGAGTCGACGATCAAGGTGATCGACACGTTCCACTTCTTCGCGCTGGGCGAGATGCCGATCGCGGATCCGATCGTGGGTCCGCTGCGCGCGACGCTGCCGCTGCCGGGTGACAACGCGGGGCTCAGCTGTCCGGGCAACCCGCAGTGCGTGGTGGTCAAGCTGTTCGGCGTGACGCAGTCGGAGGGTGCGACACGGCCGGACGGCGTGGTCATCCTGGACGTGCGGGAGAACGACCTGCAGTAACGCGATCGGCCGGCGGGCGCTTCGGTGCCCGCCGGCTGGACAAGCTCGCGCGGCCGGTCCTATATAGATCGGTCCGCACGGACGAGAGCCCGGCACGCGTGCCGGGCTCTTTCGCTTGCGGGTCGCCCGACTGCACATGGCGGCGCCCGCACGACCGCAGCACCCATGGAGGAGAATTGCGTTTCGGGTATCGTACCGCCGGTGAGTCGCATGGCCCGGCTCTGGTCGCACTGGTCGAGGGCGTGCCGGCCGGCCTGCCGCTGTCGGCCGAGCGGGACATCGATCCGCAGCTGACGCGGCGCCAGGGCGGCTATGGCCGCGGCGACCGCATGAAGATCGAGCGGGACCGCGTCCGCATCCTGAGCGGCGTCCGTTTCGGGGAGACGCTCGGCTCGCCCATCGCGCTGCAGGTCGAGAACCGCGACTGGGAGAACTGGCGGCTGCCGATGAGCATCGAGCCGCCGCCGCCGGACGCGGACGACGAGGCGCTGCGGCGCGTGGGACTGCCGCGGCCGGGGCACGCGGACCTGGTGGGCGTGCTGAAGTACGACCGGGACGATGCGCGCGACATCCTGGAGCGGGCCAGCGCCCGCGAGACGACCATGCGCGTGGCGGCGGGCTCGGTCGCGCGGCGGCTGCTGGGCGAGTTCGGTGTGCGTATCGGCTCGCACGTGGTGGCGATGGGCGGTGTCGAGGCGCGCCGGCCGGACGCATGGCCCGACGACCTGAACGCCGCCGCCGACGCCTCGCCGCTGCGCACGCTGGACCCCGACGCCGAGCGGCGTATGATCGAGGAGGTCGACGCGGCCGCGGCGGAAGGCGACACCCTGGGCGGCGTCTTCGAGGTCGTCGTGACCGGACTGGTCGCGGGGTTGGGCAGCCACGTGGCCGCGGACCGGCGGCTGGACGGCCGGCTGGCCGGCGCGCTGATGTCGATCCAGGCGATGAAGGGCGTAGAGATCGGATTGGGTTTCGAGGCTTCGCGCCGGCGCGGCTCCGCCGTGCACGACGAGATCGAGTCGGATCCGTCGCGCCGCAACACCGGCGGCTACCGCCGCACGCGCAACAACGCGGGCGGGCTGGAGGGCGGCATGACCACGGGCGAGCCGCTGGTGGCGCGCGTCGCCATGAAGCCGCTCAGCTCGCTCGGCAAGCCGCTGCGCAGCATCGATCTGGCGACGCGGGAGCGGGCGGACGCGATCCGCGAGCGCAGCGACGTGGCGGCGCTGGCCGCGGCGGGCGTGGTCGGGGAGGCGGTGGTGGCGGCGGTGCTGGCGGACGCCGTCCTCGAGAAGTTCGGCGGCGACTCGATCGCCGAACTGCGCGCCGCCTGGGAGGGGCACGTCGAGCGGATGGGGCGCCGCAGGGCGGCGCCGCCGGGCGGCGGGTGACGCGGTCGTGAACGAGCGGACCCCATGCGGGTAACGGGTGGGGGCCGGTCCGCCGGGGCGCCGCTGATCGTGCTGGTCGGGCTGCCCGGCGCGGGCAAGTCCACGGTCGGCGCGCTGCTGGCCGAGCGGCTGGGCGCGCGCTTCGTCGACCTGGACCGCTGGATCGAGGAGCGGGCGGGTCGGCCCGTGTCGGTGATCTTCGCGGAGTCCGGGGAGGCGGAGTTCCGCCGCCTCGAGCGCGAGGCGACGGCGGCGCTGGGGCCGGAGCGGCCGCTGGTGGCCGCGCCGGGCGGCGGCTGGGTCATGCAGCCCGGGCTGCGCCGTAGTCTGGCGCCGGACGCGCTCCTGGTCTGGCTCGAGGTCGAGCCGGCGGAGGCGGCCAGGCGGATGGGCGCCGCGGCGGGCGAGCGGCCGCTGCTGGCCGGAGACGCGGTCGACCGGCTGGAACGGCTGTTGGCCGAGCGCGAGGCGGCCTACGCCGCCGCGGACATGCGGGTGCGAACCGACGGCCGGGACCCCGAGGCCGTCGTCGATGAATTGTTGGCTGGGTTACGTTCCGACGGGAAATCCTGAAATGGCGAAGACGAAACAGAAGCGGCTGGTGGTGGTGGAGTCGCCGGCCAAGGCGCGCACGATCGGCAAGTACCTGGGCTCCGACTACAAGGTCAAGGCCTCGGTCGGTCACATCCGTGACCTGCCGCAGCGCGAGCTGGGGGTGGACGTGGAGAGCGGCTTCGAGCCGACCTACGTCACGATCCGCGGCAAGGGCAAGATCATCCAGGAGCTGCGTCGTGAGGCGAAGGACGCGGACGAGATCCTGCTCGCGACCGACCCCGACCGCGAAGGCGAGGCCATCGCCTGGCACGTGGCCGAGCAGCTCGGCTACGGCAAGGACGGCGACGGCCGCTTTCGTCGCATCCGTTTCTACGAGATCACCAGGGATGCCGTCCGGCGCGCGCTGGACGAGGCCGCCGCGCTGGACCTCAAGAAGGTCGAGGCGCAGCAGGCGCGCCGCATCCTGGACCGGCTGGTCGGCTACCAGGTCAGCCCGATGCTGTGGAAGCCGATCCGGCCGGGCCTGTCCGCCGGCCGGGTGCAGACGGTCGCGCTGCGGCTGATCGCCGAGCGCGAGCGCGAGATCCGCGCGTTCGTCACCGAGGAGTACTGGTCGATCACCGCGCAGCTCGAGAAGGACGAGAACGCGTTCGAGGCGCGGCTGCACCAGATCGACCGGAAGAAGTTCCGGCTGGAGAACGAGGCCCAGGCCACGGCCGTGGTCGACGCAGTGCGCGAGCGGCCGTTCGTCGCGACGGAGGTCAAGCGTCGCGAGAAGCGCAAGCAGCCGTCGGCGCCGTTCACCACGTCCACGCTGCAGCAGGAGGCCGCCAAGCGGCTGGGCTTCTCGGCCAAGCGCACCATGCGCGTGGCGCAGCAGCTCTACGAGGGCGTGGACGTGCCGGGTGAGGGCGCGGTCGGTCTGATCACGTACATGCGTACCGACTCGACGCGGGTCTCGCCCGCGGCGGCCGAGTCCGCTCGCCAGTGGGCGGCCGATCAGTTCGGTCCGAAGTACGTGCCCGGGAAGGCCAATCCCTGGGGCAGCCGCAAGTCGCAGGGCGCGCAGGAGGCGCACGAGGCCGTGCGTCCGACCGACGTGATGCGGCACCCCGACCGCATGAAGAACGTGCTCGAGCGCGACCTGCACCGGCTCTACGAGCTGATCTGGCTGCGCTTCGTTTCCGGTCAGATGGCGCCGGCCGTGTACGACACGACCACGGTCGACTTCCAGATCGAGGGCGCGGACGGGCGCGAGTTCCTGTTCCGCTCCACCGGCACGATCATGAAGTTCGACGGCTTCACCCGCCTGTACCGCGAAGCGAAGGAGGAGGGCGACCGGCGCACGCTGGACGACGAGGGCGCGCTGCCGGACCTGAACCAGGGCGATGCCTGCGACCTGAAGGACATCCTGCCGGCGCAGCACTTCACGCAGCCGCCGCCGCGCTACAGCGAGGCCAGCCTGGTCAAGGAGCTGGAGAAGCTGGGCATCGGCCGGCCGTCCACGTACGCCCAGATCATCTCGACCATCACGGACCGCGAGTACGTGAAGCTGGAGCAGAAGCGGTTCCACCCGACGCCCCTCGGTGAGACGGTGGAGCAGGTGCTGGTCAAGCTGTTTCCCGAGCTGTTCGACGTCGGCTTCACCAGCGAGATGGAGACGCGGCTGGACCGCATCGAGGATGGCGAGCGCGACTGGCGCGACGTGCTGGGCGAGTTCTATGGCCCGTTCCGAGAGCGGCTCAAGGAGGGTGAGACGAAGTCGGAGGACATCGTCAAGCAGGTCGCGCAGGCGGAGGACAAGACCTGTCCCGAGTGCGGCAAGCCGATGGTCGTGCGCTGGAACCGCTACGGCCGCTTCCTCGGCTGTTCCGGCTATCCCGAGTGCCGGCAGACGGAGTCCCTGGACCAGGCCGAGCGCGCGGAGCCCACGCCGATCGGCGAGCCGTGCCCGGAGTGCGGCGGCGACCTGGTCGAGCGGCAGGGGCGCATGGGCGCGTTCATCGGCTGCGCCAACTATCCCAAGTGCCGCTACACCCGGCCGCGCACGATACCGGGGCTCAAGTGCCCCAAGTGCGGGGAGGGCGACGTGGCGGAGAAGCGGACGCGGCGCGGCAAGCCGTTCTGGGGCTGCACACGCTACCCCGAGTGCGACTGGTCGGTCTGGGACAAGCCGGTCGCCGGGCCGTGCCCCGACTGCGACCACGCGTTCCTGCTCGAGAAGAGCACCAAGGCGCGCGGCGAGTTCCTGAAGTGCCCGGAGTGCAAGGGCGAGTTCGAGACGGCCAGCGTCGGCGCGGACGAAGCCGGCGGTGACGGAACCTCGGGCGACGACGGGGCGGACGAGTGAGCCTGACCGTCGTCGGCGGCGGGCTGGCCGGCTGCGAGGCGGCCTGGCAGCTGGCGCAGCGCGGACACGAGGTGACGCTGGTCGAGATGCGGCCGGTCACCGGCACGCCCGCGCACCAGACGGATGGCCTGGCCGAGCTGGTCTGCACCAACTCGTTCAAGAGCGAGGACCCGACCAACGCGCACGGTCTGCTCAAGCGCGAGATGCGCACGCTCGGCTCGCTGCTGCTGGCCGCCGCGCAGCCGGCGCGCGTGGCCGCGGGCACCGCGCTGGCCGTGGATCGCGAGATCTTCTCGCGCACCATGGCCGAGATGATCGGCTCGCATCCGCGTATCCGCGTGGAACGGCGCGAGGTGACCTCGCTGCCGGACGGGCCCGCCGTCGTCGCGACCGGCCCGCTCACGTCTCCCGCGCTGACCGGCGAGGTGCAGCGGCTGCTCGGCGACGATGGGCTCGCCTTCTTCGACTCGATCGCGCCGATCGTCGCGTTCGAATCGGTCGACATGGAGAAGGCGTACATGCTGTCCCGCCACGGCAAGGGTGAGGGCGACGACTACCTGAACTGCCCGCTGGACCGCGACGGCTACTACGCGTTCGTGGAAGCGGTAGCGGCGGCCGACGTCTATCCCGGTCACGACTGGGAGAACGTGCCGTTCTTCGAGGGGTGCCTGCCCATCGAGGTCATGGTCGCGCGCGGGCCGGAAACGCTGCGCTTCGGGCCCATGCGACCGATCGGGCTGCCGGACCCGCGCACGGGGCGGGAGCCGTACGCCGTGCTCCAGCTGCGCCGCGAGGACCGCGAGGGGCAGATGTGGAACATGGTCGGGTTCCAGACACGGCTGCGCACCGGCGAGCAGCGCCGCGTCTTCCGCATGATCCCCGGCCTCGAGGACGCCGAGTTCCTGCGCATGGGCTCGATCCATCGCAACACGTACCTGAACTTCCCCGGCCGGCTGGCGCCCTACGGCGCGACCGCCGAAAGGCCGCGGCTGCTGTTCGCGGGGCAGCTGACGGGCGTGGAGGGCTACACCGAATCGGCTGCGTCCGGCATCCTGGCCGGCGTGAACCTGGACCGGCTGGTGCGCGGGGAGGACGCGACCGTGCCGCCGCCGGAGACCATGCTGGGCGGGCTGTACCGCTACCTGCGCGAGGCCAGGCGCGATGATTTCCAGCCGATGAACTCCAACTTCGGCCTGCTCTCCCCGCTGGAGGCGCGCGTACGCGACAAGCGCCGCAAGCGGGAGATGCAGGCCGAGCGCGGAGAGCGGGCGCTGGCGGGGTGGATGGAGACGCACGGCATCGCCGGCGTCGAGGTGCCCGCCGCGCTGGAGGTGGCGAGCTGACCGACGCGCGCGCCGTCGCGGCCGACTACCTCCGCTACGTCGAGGATGGCCGCCAGCTCAGTCCGCACACCGTCGCGGCGTACCGTCGCGACCTGGACGAGCTGTGCGAGTTCCTGGACCGCTACCACGGCGGCGACTGGTCGCTGGAGGACGTGGACCGCACCGCGCTGCGCTCGTGGGTCGGCGACATGTCGCGCGAGGGCCTGGCCCGCCGCAGCATTGCGCGCCGACTGTCCTCGGCACGCTCGTGGCTGCGCTGGTCGCACCGCGAGGGGATCGTCGAGGCGAATCCGGCGCGGCTGGTCCGCTCGCCGAAGCTGGAGCGGACGCTGCCCGAATGGCTGACGCGCGCGCAGGTCGAGCAGCTCTTCGAGGCGGCCGAACTGCGCGCCGCCGAGGGCGGCTTCCTGGCCGCACGCGACCTGGCCGTGCTCGAAACGTTCTACTCCACCGGGATCCGCCTCAGCGAACTGCACGGGCTGGACTGGAAGGACCTGGACCTGGTCGGCGACCAGGTCAAGGTGCGCGGCAAGGGCAGCAAGGAGCGCATCGTGCCGCTGGGCGGCTCCGCCGTGCGCGCGCTGCGCCGCTACCAGCTCAGACACGCGGAGCGCATCCGGCAGATGGACGGCGCGGACACCCGGCCGGTGTTCCTGTCCGAGCGCGGCGGCCGGCTGTCGCGGCGCCAGCTCCAGTCCATCGTGCGCGGGTTCCTGGAACGCATTGCCGAGGACGCGGGTCTGTCCACGCACTCGCTGCGGCACAGTTTCGCCACGCACCTGCTGGACGCGGGTGCGGACCTGATGGCGGTGAAGGAGCTGCTGGGGCACGCGTCGCTGTCCACCACGCGCATCTACACGCACACATCGAAGGAGCGGCTCAAGCGGGTGTACGACCAGGCACATCCGCGGGCCTGAGACACGACATGACGACCCAGATGCACGCCACGACCATCATCGCCGTGCGCCACGAGGGCGGCGTCGCCATCGCGGGCGACGGGCAGGTCACGCTCGGCGACACCGTGATGAAGGCCTCGGCCCAGAAGGTGCGCCGTCTGAAGGACGGCCGCGTGCTGGCCGGCTTCGCCGGCTCCGTGGCCGACGCGTTCACGCTGTTCCAGAAGTTCGAGGAGAAGCTGGAACGCTACCCCGGCAACCTGTCCCGCGCGGCGGTGGAGCTGGCGCGCGACTGGCGCAACGACAAGTTCCTGCGCCGGCTGGACGCGCTGCTCACCGTGGCGGACCGGGACCACCTGTTCGTCATCAGCGGCGACGGCAACGTGATCGAGCCGGACGACGACATCGCGGCCATCGGCAGCGGCGGCGCCTACGCGCTCGCGGCCGCGCGCGCGCTCAAGGAAGGCGAGGGCCGCACGGCGGCCGCGATCGCGCGTCGCGCGCTGGAGATCGCCGCGGACATCTGCATCTACACCAACGCCAACATCACGCTCGTCGAGCTGGACGGCGCAGGCGCCTGATCGCTCGATCGGAATAGAGAGACATGGCCAGGACCAGGGAACTGACGGAACAGCCCGCCGCCCCGCCGCCCGCCACGGACGGCGACGGCACGCAGGAGCTGTGGCTGGACGAGATGACGCCGCGCCAGATCGTGGCGGAGCTCAACAAGTACATCGTGGGCCAGGACGCGGCCAAGAAGGCGGTCGCGATCGCGCTGCGCAACCGCTGGCGTCGTCAGCGCGTCGAGGAAGCGCTGCGCCACGAGATCCTGCCCAACAACATCATCATGATCGGCCCGACCGGCGTCGGTAAGACCGAGATCGCGCGCAGGCTCGCGCGGCTCGCGGGCGCGCCCTTCGTCAAGGTCGAGGCCTCCAAGTTCACCGAGGTCGGCTACGTCGGCCGCGACGTCGAGTCGATGGTGCGCGACCTGGTCGAGTACGCCGTCAACATGGTGCGCGACGAGCGCGAGATGGACGTCGAGGAACTGGCCGAGCAGCGCGTCGAGGAGCGGCTGCTCGACCTGCTGCTCCCCGAGCCCGAGCCCGGCCGGCCGGGCGGTACGCAGCGCGCCGCGCAGTTCCCGCGCGCGTTCATGGTCGGCTCCGACGGCGGCGTGCAGCCGCCCGCGGCCGACGAGCCGGAGGAGGAACCGGTCGACGACGCCGACGCCGCCAAGCTGCGCGAACGACGCAACCGCACCCGCGAGAAGCTGCGCAAGCTGCTCAGGGACGGGCAGCTCGAGGACCGCATGGTCGACATCGACGTGCAGCAGTCCGTCAGCTTCGACAACATGATGATGCCCATGGGCGGAGGCATGGAGGGCATGGACTTCAACATGTCCGAGATGCTGCAGGACATGCTGCCCAAGAAGACCAAGCGACGCACCGTCTCGATCGCCGAGGCGCGCCGCGTGCTGCTGCAGGACGAGCTGGACCGCCTGGTCGACATGGACGAGGTCGTCAACGAGGCGCTCACCCGCGCCGAGGAGATGGGCATCGTATTCCTCGACGAGATCGACAAGGTGGCCGGCGGGGAGGGGGGCATGGGCCCCGACGTATCCCGCGAAGGCGTGCAGCGCGACCTGCTGCCCATCGTCGAGGGCAGCACCGTGCAGACCAAGTACGGCTTCGTGCGCACCGACCACATGCTCTTCGTGGCCGCCGGCGCGTTCCACGTCTCCAAGCCGACCGACCTGATCCCCGAGCTGCAGGGCCGCTTCCCGATCCGCGTCGAACTGGACGCGCTCACCGAAGCGGACTTCGTGCGCATCCTGACCGAGCCGCGCAACGCACTCCTCCGGCAGTACCACGCCCTGGTCTCCGCCGACGGCGCCAGCCTCGACTTCACCGACGACGGCGTCAAGGAGATCGCGCGCATCGCGTTCAAGGTCAACGAACGCATGGAGAACATCGGCGCCCGCCGCCTGCACACCGTGCTGACGACCCTGCTCGAGGACGTCCTCTTCGACCTCCCCGAAAGCGGCACCGGCACCATCCGCATCGACGCCGCCACCGTCCGCGATCGCCTGTCCAAGATCGCCGAGGACGAGGATCTCAGACGGTACATCCTGTAGGTGGGCGTAGGGCGTAGGGCGTCGAGTGCCGGCGCTGGGCTCCGCTGTCCCGCGAGCGGAGCGAGCGTCCCCGCGCCGCAGGCGCGTCCCCGCGAGCGCAGCGAGCGCCCCCATCGCCCCGCACCACTCGCTCGCCAGCCCTCGGCGCGCCCGTCAGCGCCTTGCCTGGCTCCATGACCCACCCCTAGCTTGCGCGCTGCCAAAAAGGCAACCTCACCCGAGCCGGAGGCCAGCAGCGCGTGTCGCCCGATTTCCTTGCCCTGAGCGACTTTAGCAGGACCGAACTGGACCAGTTCCTGGACCTCGCCGCGCGCATGAAGAGCGGGGAGTACCGGGAGCGGCCGCTCGAGGGGAAGACGCTCGCGATGATCTTCGAGAAGAGTTCGACCCGCACGCGCGTGTCGTTCGAGGTCGGCGCGTTCCAGCTGGGCGGGCACGCGCTGTTCCTGTCGTCGCGGGACATCCAGATCGGGCGCGGGGAGCCGATCCGAGACACGGCGCGGGTGCTGTCGCGCTACGTGGACGGCATCATGATCCGCACCTTCGCGCAGGCGATGGTGCAGGAGCTGGCGGAGTTCGCGGACGTGCCGGTCATCAACGGTCTGACCGACCTGCTGCATCCCTGCCAGGTGCTGGCGGACGTGCTGACGATGCGGGAGGCGTTCGGCGCCGATTTCAGTGGCCGCTCGGTGGCCTGGGTCGGTGACGGCAACAACATGGCGAACTCGTGGCTGAACGCCGCTGCGGCGTGGGGCTTCGAGCTGCGCCTGGCGGTTCCGGAGCGCTACGACCCGGACGCGACGATCCTGGAGCGCGCGCGGGGTGCGACGACGGTGAAGCTGGTGCGCACGCCGGCGGAGGCGATCGAGGGTGCGGACGTGGTGACCACCGACGTATGGACGTCGATGGGGCAGGAGGAGGAGTCGGCCAAGCGCATGAAGGCCTTCGATGGCTACCATGTGGACGAGCGGCTGATGTCGACCGCATCCGCCGACGCGATCTTCCTGCACTGCCTGCCCGCGCACCGCGGGGAGGAGGTGTCGGACGGCGTGATCGAGGGGAGCCGGTCGCGCGTGTGGGACGAGGCGGAGAATCGACTGCACGTGCAGAAGGCGCTGATGGCGCGGCTCATGTCGTGAGCGGCGCGAACCATTCCAGACAGGGGGAGGATCGGATGAGCGACATTCGCTCGCGCATCGACGCGCGCATCGTCGAGGGAAGCCTGCTGACGCACCCGTTCTACCGCAGCTGGTCGGCGGGCGAGCTGAGCCGTGAGGCGCTGGCCGGCTACGCCGCCGAGTACTTCCAGCTGGTCAAGGCGGTGCCGGGCTTCCTGGAGCGGACGATGGAGGTCGCGCCCGCCGCCATGCGCGACGAGCTGGTCGAGCATCGCGACGAGGAGGCGGAGCACGTCGCGCCGTGGCGCGGCTTCGCTCGCGCGCTGGACGTCGCTGAGGGCGACCTCGACGCCCACCGCCCGCTGCCCGAGACGGACGAGGCGGTCGCCACGATGAACGAGGCGGTCTCGGGCTCCTTCATCGAGGCCGCGGCCGCGATGTACGCGCTGGAGCTCGAGATCCCGAAGATCGCGCAGACCAAGATGGAAGGGCTCTGCGAGTTCTACGGCATCGAGGATGACGAGGCCGTCGAGTACTTCCGGCTGCACACGGAAGCCGACGTGCGCCACGCCGCCACCTGGCGCGACATCCTCGACCGCGCGGCACCCGAGGACGAGCCGCGCATCGTCGACGCGGTCGAGCGCTCGCTGCGCGCGCAGCACCGTCTGCTCGACGGCTGCGTCCGCGTCTACTGCTGATCGAAGGGGATCGATGGCCGACCTGAAGCGCACGCCGCTGCACGACGAGCACGTCCGGCTGAACGGCAAGCTGGTGCCGTTCGCCGGCTTCGAGATGCCGGTGCAGTACCCGACCGGCATAACCGAGGAGCACCGCGCGGTGCGGGACGCCGCGGGCATCTTCGACGTCTCGCACATGGGCGAACTGGAGATCAGCGGACCCCAGGCGCTGGACTACGTGCAGTACGTCACGACCAACGACGCGGCGAAGCTGCAGGTCGGCCAGGCGCAGTACGCGGCACTCTGCCGCGAGAACGGCGGCGTCATCGACGACTGCCTGGTCTACCGTTTCGACGACCGCTACATGATCGTGGTCAACGCGTCCAACCTCGAGAAGGACCGGGAGTGGATCGAGGCGCAGTCGGACCGCTTCGACGCCACGCTGGTGGACCGCTCCGACGAGATCGCGCTGATCGCGCTGCAGGGGCCGGAGGCGCCGTCGATCCTGGCGGAACTGACCGACGCCGATCTGGACGCGATCGGCTACTACCGCTTCGCGGAGGGACAGGTCGCGGGCCGCGACGCGGTCATCAGCCGCACCGGCTACACGGGTGAGGACGGCTTCGAGCTCTACGTTGCCGCAGGCGATGCGTCCCACATCTGGCGCGCGCTGCTGGACGCGGGCGAGCCGCACGGACTGAAGCCGGCCGGCCTCGGCGCGCGCGACTCGCTGCGGCTGGAGATGGGCTACGCACTGTACGGCAACGACCTGGACGAGGCGCACGACGCGCTGGAGTCGGGGCTGGGCTGGGTGGTCAAGCCCGACAAGGGCGAGTTCCTCGGCCGGGACGCGTTGGTCCGGCGCAAGGAGGCGGGGGTGGAGCGCAAGCTGATCGGCTTCGTGCTCGAGGAGCGCGGCTTCCCGCGCCAGGGCTACGCGATCCAGCACGAGGGCCGCCGCATCGGAGAGGTGACCAGCGGCATCGTCAGCCCGTCGCTCGGGCAGGGCGTCGGCATGGGCTACGTCGACGCGGAGTACGCGAAGGCGGACACGCGCATCGAGATCGACGTGCGCGGCAAGGCGGTGCCCGCGCGGGTTGTGCGGCCGCCGTTCTACAAGGACGGCTCGATCCGTCGCTGACGTGGCCGAGCCCGTGCGCGTGGCGGTACTGACCGTCTCGGACGCGGTCACGGCGGGCCGGCGCGAGGACGTGAGCGGGACGCTGCTCGCGGAGTGGTCGTCCCGGGACGGCCGGGTCCTCGCCGGCCATCGCGTGGTGGCGGATGAGGGTGACGCGATCGTCGCGGCGCTCGCCGCCTGGTGTGACGAGGACCGCGCCGACGTGGTGCTCAGCACGGGCGGCACCGGCTTCACCAGCCGGGACGTGACACCGGAGGCGACGCGCCAGGTGATCGAACGCGAGGCGCCCGGCATCGCCGAACTGCTGCGCGGCGAGGGCGCCCGCTCCACCCCGTATGCGTGGCTGTCGCGCGGCGTGGCCGGCATCCGGGGCCGCACCCTGATCGTCAACCTGCCCGGCTCGCCGGCGGGTGTGCGCGACGGGCTGCACGCGCTGGAGCCGCTGGTCGTGCACGCGGTCCAGCTGCTGCGCGACCGTCGTACGGGCGAGCATAAGCAGCGCGCTTCCTGACTCCCGCCACCGGACGCAGCATGGCCGAACGCATCGCCGTCACCACGCACGACCTCGAGGTCGCGGTGCCGCTGCGCGACCGCTTCGAGGCGGACGGCTTCGACGTGGAGTTGCTCACGGCCGGCGAGAAGCTGGCGGATGCCAGTGACGCCGTGCTGCTGGTGGTCACCGGCGGGCTGGACGAGAAGCGCGCTCGGCGACTGCTGCGCGAGGCGCACGAGCGGGGCGGCATCAGCGTGATCGGCGTGGCGGACTCGGCGGCCGACGCGGTCGCCGACATCTGCCGCCGTCGCGGCTACACGGACTGCTTTGCCAAGCCGGTCCAGCCGGAGGAGATCGCGCTGGTCGGCCGCAGGCTGGTCGAGCGGCGGCGGCTGCGCGAGGAGACCGGCATCGTCGGCGAGACCGAGGCGATGCGCGAGGTGCTGGAGCGCGTGGTGCAGATCGCGCCCGTCAACGCCACGGCGCTGGTCACGGGCGAGAGCGGCACCGGCAAGGAGCTGGTCGCGCGCGGCATCCACGCCCTCTCGCCGCGCCGGCATCGTCCGTTCATCGCCGCCAACGTGGCCGCCCTCAGCGAGACGCTGCTCGAGTCCGAACTGTTCGGCCACGAGAAGGGCTCGTTCACCGGTGCGATCGCGCAGCGGAAAGGGCTGTTCGAGCTGGCCAATCGCGGCACGCTGTTCCTAGACGAGATCGGCGAGATGCCGCTCGCCACGCAGACCAAGCTGCTGCGCGTGCTGGAGGAGCAGCGCTTCTACCGGGTGGGCGGGGAGGAGCCGATCAGCGTGGACGTACGCGTGATCGCCGCAACCAACCAGCCGCTGCGCCAGCTGGTGGACATCGGCGAATTCCGCCGCGACCTCTATTACCGGCTCAATGTGCTGCACATCGAGCTACCGCCGCTGCGCGACCGGCGCGAGGACATCCCGGTCCTGATCGAGATCTTCGCGCGGCGCGCCGCGCGGGAGCACGAGCGGCGGCCCGTCACCTTCGAGCCGGAGGCGCTGGACCTGCTGCTGTCCTACGACTGGCCCGGCAACGTGCGCGAACTGCGCAACCTGGTGGAGTCGATCGTCGTGCTGGCGCCCTCGCGCAGCATATCGGCCGCAGACATCCCGGACAGCGTGCGGCAGCGGGCGGATCGCCCGCGCAACCTGCTGCCCGCGCCGCTGCCGCGCAGCGCCGGACGCCGCGGCGATGCGCCGGCGCCGGCGCCCGAACTGGAGTTCATCTTCCGCACGCTGCTCGAGCTGCGCATGGACGTGGAGGACCTGCGCCGCGAGTTCGAGGAGTACCGCCGCAGCGGCCACGGCCCGGCCGCGCTGCCCTACCCGTATCCCTACCCGCCCTCACTCATCGGCGGGGAGGCGATCGAGGAGGCGCGCGTGCGGGAAGACGTCGAACGGTACGCGCCGGCGGCGCACGACGTAGCGCCGCCGGATCCGATGGCGCAGGAGGATGAGGAAGACGAGGAGGGTGTCGTGGTCTACCGGCCGGGCATGACCATGGACGACCTCGAGCGGCAGGCGATCATCGCGGCGCTGGAGCAGGTGCGCGGCAATCGCCGCCAGGCCGCCGAGATGCTCGGCATCGGCGAGCGCACGCTCTACCGCAAGATCAAGCAGTACGAGATCCCGCTCTAGTTGCTCGCGGCGCGCGAACGCACCAGCGCGCGCTCCCGCTCCAGCGTCGGCAGCATCGAGGTCCAGGGATCCACTTCGCGTCCCTCGTAGCGCAGCGCGATCGGCAGGTCGTAGTTGACCGGCTCGCGGAAGACGTAGACCGCGCTCTGCAGCTCTCGCTGCTGCAGTCGGCCGCGCCCCCAGCCCGACGTTACGGGCAGCACGGCCGTGGGCCGCAGCACCTGCCCCTGATGGACGATCTGCAGCTCCTCGGGCCGGTACCCTACGTCCTGCTCGTAGCTGAAGAAGGAGACCAGGAACATGGCCGGCGCCGCACCGAACGTGGCGCGCCGCGCCTCCTCCAGGTGTGTCTCGGCGGTGGCGTGCAGCCGGCGATACGTGTCCGGCGCGGCCAGCCGCGTGATCGACTCCGCCAGCGGCGTCACCTTGATCAGCAGCGCGTCGGCACGCAGCGGAATGGTGAACGCGTCCTGCGGCAGCGTGCCCAGTCCGCCCGGGTAGTCCGGCTCGTCGCGCGTCTCCACCGCACCGGTGTTGGCGGGTGCGGGTGCGGGCGCGGGCTCGCCGTCGACGACGGGAGCCGTGCAGGCGGCGGCCGCGAGTAGCGCCAGGGGCAGCAAGCGGTTCGGATTCATGGCTCGTCGTCGTTCAGGATCAGGGACTCCATCGAGTCGAGCAGCGCCTCGCAACCTGCGCCGGTGGTGGCGGACACCGCCAGCACCTGCTCCTCCGGCAGACCCAGCTCTTGAGACCGCTCCGCCAGCGCCTTGCGCCGCGCATTGCCCTTCAGCTTGTCCACCTTGGTCAGCGCGACCAGCGTGGGCAGCTCGCGGGTGCCCAGGTACTCCAGCATCGCCGCGTCCTCTGGTGTCGGGCCGTGCCGCGCGTCCACCAGCTGCACCACGCCCACCACGCGGCCGTCCTGCAGGTAGCCCTCGATCAGCGGCTTCCACTTCTCGCGCAGCGCGCCCGGCACCCTGGCATAGCCGTAGCCCGGCAGGTCGGCCAGGAAGAACTCGCGGTCGGCGCCGCCCTCCTCGTCGGGGCGTACACGCACGCGGTAGAAATTGATCTCCTGCGTCTTGCCGGGCTGGGCGGATACGCGCGCGATGGCCGTGCGGGTGCGGCCGAGCAACCGGTTGATCAGGCTGGACTTGCCGACGTTGGAGCGGCCGGCGAACACGATCGCGGGCAGCTCGCCCGGCGGCGCCTGCCCCGGCCGTCCGATCGCGCCCGCGAACTCGACGGAAAGGACCCTCAGGCTTCCTTCTTCGTCGTCTCGGGGTGCAGCACCAGCAGCGGCGGGACCGCGCCGGCCACGGCCTCCGAGGTCAGCACGACCTCACGCACGTCATCACGCGACGGCACGTCGAACATGATCTCGAGCATCGCCTCCTCCAGCACCGCGCGCAGGCCGCGCGCGCCCGTGCCGCGGGCGATGGCCTTGCGCGCGATCGCGCGCACCGCCTCCGGCTCGACCGTCAGGCCGATGCCCTCCAGCTCGAAGATCTTCTCGTACTGCTTGAGCAGCGCGTTGCGCGGCTCCTGTAGGATGCGCACCAGCGCGTCCTCGTCCAGCGAGTCCAGCGAGACCGAGACGGGCAGACGGCCCACCAGCTCCGGGATCAGGCCGAAGCGGACCAGGTCCTCCGGCTCCACCTTCGACAGCAGCGCGCGGTCGCCTTCCTCCTCCTCGCGTACCTCGCTGAAGCCGATGCGGCGCTTGCCGACCCGCGCCTCCACGATCTTCTCCAGACCGTCGAATGCGCCGCCGCAGATGAACAGGATGTTGCGCGTGTCGATCTGGATGTACTCCTGCTGCGGATGCTTGCGCCCGCCCTGCGGCGGCACGCTCGCGACCGTGCCCTCCAGGATCTTCAGCAGCGCCTGCTGAACGCCCTCGCCCGACACGTCCCGCGTGATCGACGGGTTCTCCGACTTGCGCGCGATCTTGTCGATCTCGTCGATGTAGACGATGCCGCGCTCGCACTCGGCGACGTTGAAGTCCCCCGCCTGGAGCAGACGGACCAAGATGTTCTCGACGTCCTCACCGACGTAGCCGGCCTCGGTCAGCGTCGTGGCGTCGGCAATGGTGAAGGGTACCTGTAGGATGCGCGCCAGCGTCTGGGCCAGCAGCGTCTTGCCCACGCCGGTCGGGCCCATCAGCAGAATGTTGGCCTTGTCGATCTCCACGTCGTCCAGCACGCCGTGGTGGTTCACCCGCATGTAGTGGTTGTACACCGCCACCGCGAGCGTCTTCTTGGCGTCCTCCTGACCGATGACGTACTCGTCCAGCGTGTCCTTGATCTCGCGCGGCGTCGGGATGTAGACCTGCTCGGCCGCCTCGCGCTCCTCCTCCTCGGCCAGGATCTCGTTGCAGAGCGCGACACACTCGTTGCAGATGTAGACCGAGGGCCCGGAGATGAACTTCTTCACCGAGTCCTTGGACTTGCCGCAGAACGAGCAGCGCAGGTGCTTCTCGCTGGCCATCGTACCTCCTCAGTCCGCCGCGGCTGCCGCCGCTGCCACCACTTCGCCCTTGCTCTCGACCACGTGGTCGATGAGGCCGTACTCCTGCGCCTCGTGCGGGCTCATGAAGCGATCCCGGTCCACGTCGTCCGCCACCTGTTCGACCGACTGGCCGGTGTGCTTGCTCAGAATCTGGTTCAGACGCTCGCGCGCGTACAGAATTTCCTTCGCCTGGATCTCGATGTCCGCCGCCGTGCCCTGGCTGCCGCCCGACGGCTGGTGGATCATGATGCGCGAGTTCGGCAGTGCGCTGCGCTTGCCCTCCGCACCCGCCGCCAGCAGCAGCGAACCCATCGACGCGGCCAGGCCCATGCACATGGTCGCCACCGGCGCCTTCAGGTACTGCATGGTGTCGTAGATGGCGAGTCCCGCATAGACGGAGCCACCGGGCGAGTTGATGTACAGGTAGATGTCCTTCTCCGGGTTCTCCGCCTCGAGGAAGAGCATCTGCGCGATAATGATGTTCGCGACGTTGTCGTCGACGGGCGTGCCCAGGAAGACGATGCGGTCCATGAGCAGCCGACTGAAGATGTCGTAGCTGCGCTCGCCGCGGCTGGTGCGCTCGATGACGTACGGTGGGTAGAGTGGCATTCGTGTCCGGTCGTGTATTCGCTGTCGGGCGGCCGCGTCAGGCGGCGCCGCGGATCGTCGCGCGCGACTTCAGGAACTCGAAGACCTTGCGCTCGGTGATTTCGTTCTCGATCGACTCCAGCCGGCCACTGCGCTGCAGGCTGGACCAGACCTCGCCGACGGGGCGCTCGTTGTCGCGCGCGATCTCCTCGACGCGGGCGTCCACCTCGTCCTGCGACGCACGGAGCTCGTGCTGGTCCGCGATCGCATCGGCCACGAGCATCCGGCGTACCGCCTGTTCGGCCGAAGGCCGGGCGGCCTGCAGGATTTCGTCCACGCGGGACGGGTCGGCGTCCTCGGGGAGGCGGAACAGGCTCTGGACGTAGCGCCGCAGCATGGAGTCCGGCACCTCGAACGGGTTGGCGGCCGCGACCTGGTCGAACAGCGCGCGCGTCACGCCTCGCCGCGCCTCGGCCTCGGCTTCCGCCGTGAGGTCGGCGCGGATGCGCTCGCGCAGGGCGTCGATGCCGTCGAACGGGCCGACCTCGGCAGCGAAGGCGTCGTCGGCCTCCGGCAGCTCCGGCCGCTCGATCTCGAGCAGGCGGATGCGCACCTTCTGGTGCTCGACGGCGGCGTCGGGCTCCTCGCCGGCGGGCACCTCGATCTCGAACTCGGACTCGGCGCCCGGCTCCAGCGTCTGGATGGCGGCCTCCACGTCGGGGATCGCCTGGTCCTTGCCCAGCTCGAAGGTGTAGGGGCGCGACTCCGCGGCCTCCTCCTTCAGCGGCGTGATCTCGACGGAAACACGGTCGCCGGCCTTGGGCGTGCCGCCCTCGACGGCGGCCCAGGAGGCGCGCTCCTCGCGCAGCCGCTCGACCACCTTGTCGACCTCCTCCTCCCCGACGCTCGCGTCCGGCTGGTCCACGACCAGGCCGTCCAGCTTCTCGATCCTGATCTCCGGCCGCACCTCGAACTCCACGTCGAAGGTGAGGTCGGTGCCCGGGTTGTAGTTCAGGTTGTCGATCGAGCCCTGGCTGATCGGCTGCAGGCCGCTCGACTCGAGCGCCTCGCGGTACGCGTCGCCGACCAGGCGCTCGATCATCTCCTGGTCGATCGCAGCGCCGTAGCGCTTCTCGACCACGGAGGTGGGCACCTTGCCCTTGCGGAACCCGGGCAGCTTCACGCCCGTCGCCACGCGGCGCAGCGCGTCGGTACGGGCGCGCTGCACGCGTTGCGCCGGCACCGTGATGGTCATGCGGCGGGCCCAGCCGCGGGGCTCCGCGACCTGGATCTGGAGGTCGTTGGTGTCGCTCATCGTCGATGTAAGGGAGAGCGCCGCCGTCGGCGACGTCGGATCTCGATGCGAAAGGGGGGACTCGAACCCCCACGGGACAGGCCCACTAGATCCTAAGTCTAGCGCGTCTACCAGTTCCGCCACTTTCGCGGCTGGCGGAATCTAAACCCGGCGGGAAGGGGGTTCAACCGATGGCTCGCCGCGGCGGGCGGGCCTCAGGGCACGCGCACGTTCACGATCCACGTGCGCTCGTCCCGGCTGGCGAGCAGCAGTGAGACCACATCCCCGCGCGACGCGCGGTCGAGCAGGGCCTGTGCCTCCCGGGCGCTGGAGACCTGCTGGCGGTCGATCGCGACGACGCGGGCGCCCTCGCTCAGCCTCGCACGTGCCGCCGCGCTGCCGGGCTCCACCTCGTCGATCACCACGCCGCCGCTCCGGGTGAAGCGGTGCTTGCGGGCCAGCGCATCGCTCAGGTCGCGCAGCTCCATACCCAGCCCGGCGCCGGTGTCGGCGGTCAGCTGCGGGCGCGGCAGCATCGGCGCGGACAGCGGCGCCTCCATGAGCGGCACCTGGAACTCGTGCGGCTCGCCGTAGCGCACCACGCCCACGGCCACGGCCTCACCGGGCCGCTGCTGCGCGATCAGGCGCTGCAGCTTGCCCACCCGCTCCACCGGCCGGCCGTCCACCGAGACGATGACGTCGTGGCGGCGCAGCCCCGAGCGCTCGGCGGGCGAGCCGTCCGAGAAGTCCTGCACCAGCACGCCGGCGATGGCGGGCAGGCCGTATACGTCCGCGTCCTCCACGCCCACGTCCCGGATCGACACGCCCAGCAGCGCGCGCCGGACGCGGCCGTGCTCCAGCAGGTCGTCCATGACGCGCTGCGCCAGGTTGACCGGGATCGCGAAGCCGTAGCCCTGATAGAAGCCGGTGCCGCTCGCGATGGCGGTGTTGATGCCGACCACCTCGCCGTTGAGGTTCACCAGCGGCCCGCCCGAGTTGCCCGGATTGATGACCGCGTCCGTCTGGATGAAGTCCTCGATGGCGTACTCGGACGGCGGGCCGTCCTCCGCCATCTCCAGCTCGGTGTTCAGGATGTTGAGCGGCCGACCCTTGGCGCTGACGATGCCGCTGGTCACCGTGAAGTCCAGCGTGCTCAGCCCGCCGAAGCCGGGGTTGCCGATGGCGAGCACCCACTCGCCCACGCGCAGCGCCTCCGAATCGCCCAGACGCATGACCGGCAGGCCGGTGGCGTCCAGCTTCAGCAGCGCCACGTCGGTGGTCGGGTCCAGCCCGATCACGGTCGCCTCGAAGCGGCGCTTGTCGAACAGCGTGACGTGCACGGCGCCTGCGCCGCTGACCACGTGGCTGTTGGTCAGCACGTAGCCGTCCGAGCGCACGATGAAGCCGGTGCCGCCGCTGCGGCGCGGCACGTCGCCCGCACCCGGCCGGTCGAAGAACTCGCGCAGCTCCGGCGGCAGCGCCCGCTCGGCGCCCGCCCCCGCGTGGTACTCGCTCTCGATGCGGACGATGGCCGGCATCACCGCTTCGGAGATGGCGATGAACGCGTCGCTCAGTTCGGCGACCGGGCGGACCACGTCCCCGCGTGGCGCCGGCGACTGTGCGGTCGAGGCGCTGAGCGCCGTCGATGGGTTCTGCCCGACCGTCGCGGCCACCGCCAGCAGGGAGGCGGCGGCGACCAGGGCCAGGAGCGCGGGGACCTTGCGATTCTGCGGCATGCTCGGCTGCGTGCGGGTCGTTCAGCGGGGAGCCTGGCCCCAATCTAGGTCCGGGCGGAGGCACGAAAAAGGGCGCCGCGGTGACCCGCGGCGCCCCGGGACGGATGGCGTGGAGGCGCGATCAGTCGCGCTCCTCCTCGACGATCTCGTAATCCGCCTCGACCACGTCCTCCTGTCCGGCGGCCTGCTCGGCGCCCGGCGCACCCGCCGTTTCCGCGCCCGCGGCCGAGGCCGCACCGGCGCCGGCGTCCGCGCCCTGCGCCTGGTATACCTGCTGGCCGGCCGCGCTGAAGGCGGCCATCAGTTCCTGATGCGCCGCACGGATCTCGTCCAGGTCGTCCTGCTTGAGCGCCGCGCGGGCCCGCTCCATGGCCGACTCGACCTTGGACTTCGAGTCCGCGGGCACCTTGTCGCCCCACTCCTTCAGGTCCTTCTCGACCTGGTAGACCAACGAGTCCAGCTGGTTGCGCGCCTCGACGTCCTCCCGGCGCTTCTTGTCCTCCTCGCTGTGCTCCTCGGCCTGCCGCACCATGTTGTCGATCTCCTGCTCCGACAGCCCGCTGGACGCCTCGATCCGGATCTTCTGCTCCTTGCCGGTCGCGCGGTCCTTGGCCGACACGTGCAGGATGCCGTTCGCATCGATGTCGAAGCCGACCTCGATCTGCGGCACGCCCCGCGGCGCCGGCGGGATGCCCGTCAGCTGGAACTTGCCGATGGTCTTGTTGTCGGCCGCCATCTGCCGCTCGCCCTGCAGCACGTGGATCTCGACCGTGGTCTGGCTGTCCTCCGCCGTGGAGAACGTCTCCGACTTCTTGGTCGGGATCGTGGTGTTGCGCGGGATCAGCGTGGTCATCACGCCGCCCAGCGTCTCGATGCCCAGCGACAGCGGCGTGACGTCCAGCAGCAGCACGTCCTTGACGTCGCCCGCCAGCACGCCGCCCTGGATCGCGGCGCCGACCGCCACGACCTCGTCCGGGTTCACGCCCTTGTGCGGCTCCTTGCCGAAGAAGTCCTTCACCACCTGCTGCACCTTGGGCATGCGCGTCGAGCCGCCCACCAGGATCACCTCGTCCACCTGGCCGGGCTCGAGACCCGCGTCCTTCAGCGCCTGGCGCATCGGCGGGATGGTCCGCTGCACCAGATCGTCCACCAGCTGCTCCAGCTTGGCGCGGCTCAGCGTGACGTTCAGGTGCTTGGGGCCCTCCTGCGTGGCCGTGATGAACGGCAGGTTGATGTCGGTCGACTGCGCCGAGCTCAGCTCCATCTTGGCCTTCTCGGCGGCCTCCTTGAGCCGCTGCAGCGCCATCGGGTCCTTGCTCAGGTCGATGCCCTGGTCCTTCCGGAACTCCTCGACCAGCCAGTCGATGATCTTCTGGTCGAAGTCGTCGCCGCCCAGGTGCGTGTCGCCGTTGGTCGCCTTGACCTCGAACACGCCGTCGCCCAGCTCCAGGATCGAGATGTCGTACGTGCCGCCGCCCAGGTCGTAGACCGCGATGATCTCGTCCTTCTTCTTGTCGAGCCCGTACGCCAGCGCCGCCGCGGTCGGCTCGTTGATGATGCGCAGCACCTCGAGGCCCGCGATCTTGCCCGCGTCCTTGGTGGCCTGCCGCTGGCTGTCGTTGAAGTAGGCGGGCACCGTGATGACGGCCTGCTTCACTTCCTGGCCGAGATAGTCCTCCGCCGTCTGCTTCATCTTCTGCAGGATCATCGCCGAGATCTCGGGCGGCGTGAACTTCTTGTCCGCGTTCGGCACGTTCACGACCACGCGGCCCTGATCGTCGCTCGCGACCTCGTACGGCACGAGCTCCTTCTCGCTGGAGACCTCGCCCGCCTTGCGGCCCATGAACCGCTTGATCGACGCGATCGTGTTCTTGGGGTTCGTGATCGCCTGCCGCCGCGCCACCTGGCCGACCAGCCGCTCCGCGTCCTTGGTGAACGCGACCACCGACGGCGTCGTGCGACCGCCTTCCTGGTTCGGGATCACGACCGGGTCGCCGCCTTCCATGACCGCGACCACCGAATTGGTCGTGCCGAGATCGATTCCGATGACCTTCGCCATTATCGCCTTCATCCTGGGAGGAACTGATTCGCTGAACCGGCGCGCAGGGGTGCAACGCGTGTGCCGCCCACGGCGCGGATTTTCGGGCCATTCTGGCGGAGCCGCTGCCGCCGTGGCAGGATAGGCCGGTGTTTCCTCTACGCGACGAGAATCCGACCGAGCTCACGCCCTACATCACGTTCGTCCTGGTGCTGGCGAACGTGGCCGTGTGGCTGATGGTGCAGGGCGCGGGCGCCGAGGCGGCGCTGACCGAGTCGGTCTGCTCGCTGGGCGCGATCCCCGCCGAGATCACCGGCGCCTCGCCGAGCGGCCGCTCGCCCTGCGCGCCGGGCGGGCTGGGCTGGAGCGCGCTGGGCACCAGCATGTTCCTGCACGGCGGCTGGCTGCACCTGATCGGCAACATGTGGTTCCTGTGGATCTTCGGGAACAACGTCGAGGACTCCATGGGGCACCTGCGCTTCGTCGTCTTCTACCTGCTGTGCGGCCTGGCGGCGAGCGGCGCGCACGTGGTGATGCAGCCGGCGTCGGCCGTGCCGATGGTGGGCGCGTCCGGCGCCATCAGCGGCGTGATGGGCGCCTACCTGCTGCTGTACCCGAAGGTGCGCATCGACACGCTGTTCTTCTTCGTGATCTTCGTGCGCGTGATCCCGCTGCCCGCCTGGTTCATGCTGGTCTACTGGTTCGCGATCCAGCTGCTGGGCGGCTTCGCCACGCCGGGCGCGGGCGGCGGCGTGGCGTTCTGGGCGCACGTGGGCGGCTTCGTCGCGGGCGTGCTGCTGATCAAGCCGTTCGAGCGGCGGCAGCTGGTCGAGGCCAAGCGCGCGCACCGCAAGCTGGACCCGCGCGAGATCCCGAACCGCGGCTGGTTCTAGGCGGTACGCGTCGCGGCGGACGCGTGGCGATGCTCCGCCCGCGCGGCTATCTTGTCGCCGCTGCGGCCTTTCCGGAGATCCCCATGGTTCGAATCAACGAAATGGAGCGACGAACGCACGTGCGCGAGGGCGCGACGGCGACGTTCGGCGAGCACCGCAATCCGGGCATGGAGCTGGACCTGGACTGGGTGCTGTCCGCGCGCGCGAACCTGAGCGCGATCGAGCGGCGTGCGGACACGCTGACCAAGCGGCGCTCCGTCAAGAAGCAGTGGCAGGCGGCGTGGCTGCTGCGCGCGATCACGCTGATGGACCTGACCACGCTGTCCGGCGACGACACGCCCGGCCGGGTGCGCCGGCTGTGCGCCAAGGCGCGCCGGCCGGTGCGGCGGGACCTGCTGGACGCGATCGGCGCGGGCGATCTGGACGTGACGGTGGCCGCGGTCTGCGTCTACCACGCGATGGTGCCGACCGCGGTCGAGGCGCTGGAAGGCTCGGGCATCCCGGTGGCCGCGGTGTCGACCGGCTTCCCGGCGGGGCTGAGCCCGATGCCGCAGCGGCTGGCGGAGATCCGCGCCTCGGTCGCGGCGGGCGCGGCGGAGATCGACATCGTGATCAACCGCGGCAACGTGCTGCGCGGCGACTGGCGCGCGCTCTACGAGGAGGTGCGCGCGTTCCGCGAGGCGTGCGGCCCGGCGCACCTGAAGGCGATCCTCGGCACCGGCGAGCTGGGCACGCTGCGCAACGTGGCGCGCGCGTCGCTGGTGTGCATGATGGCCGGTGCGGACTTCATCAAGACGTCCACGGGCAAGGAGCCCGTCAACGCCACGCTGCCGGTCGGCCTGGTCATGACGCGCGCGATCCGCGAGTACCGCGAGCGGACGGGCGAGAAGGTCGGCTTCAAGCCGGCGGGCGGCATGCGCACCGCCAAGGACGCCATGAACTGGATGGCGCTGATGAAGGAGGAGCTGGGCGACGAGTGGCTGCGCCCCGACCTGTTCCGCTTCGGCGCCAGCTCACTGCTCGCCGACATCGAGCGGCAGCTGGAGCACTTCGCCACCGGCCGGTACTCGGCGTTCAACCGGCATCCGATGGCCTGACCCCGTCACTGCCGTCACCGCCGTCACTGCCGTCACTGCCGTCACTGCCGTCAGCGTCGAACGTACCCGTAGCCCGTAGCCTGTAGCCGAAAATGGCCAAGACCGTAGCAGACATCTTCGAGACGATGGAGTGGGGGCCGGCGCCGGAGAGCCGGCGTGACGCGGACGGGTGGCTGGATGCGCACGAGCGGCGCTTCGGGCACTTCGTGGACGGCGACTGGCGCGAGCCTTCGGAGGGGGAGCGCTTCGAGTCGCTGAACCCGGCGGACGGCTCGGTGCTGGCGCAGGTGGCGCAGGGGTCTGCGGCGGACGTGGACGCGGCGGTGGCGGCGGCGCGGGCGGCGCTCCCAGGCTGGCAGGCGCTGGGCGGGCACGGTCGCGCGCGCTACCTGTACGCCATCGCGCGGGCGGTGCAGCGCAACGCGCGCATGTTCTCGGTGCTGGAAACGCTGGACAACGGCAAGCCGATCCGCGAGTCGCGCGACATCGACATCCCGCTCGTGGCGCGGCACTTCTACCACCACGCCGGCTGGGCGCAGCTGTGGGAGACGGAGTTCGAGGGGCGCTGGCAGCCGGTGGGCGTGGTGGGCCAGATCATCCCGTGGAACTTCCCGCTGCTGATGCTGGCGTGGAAGATCGCGCCGGCGCTGGCGATGGGGAACACGGTGGTGCTGAAGCCGGCCGAGTTCACGTCGCTGACCGCGCTGCGCTTCGCGGAGCTGTGCCGCTCGATCGGGCTGCCGAAGGGCGTGGTCAACATCGTGACGGGCGACGGCCGCACCGGTCAGGCGATCGTGGCGCACGACGACGTGGACAAGATCGCCTTCACGGGCTCGACCGAGGTGGGCCGCGCGATCCGCGTGGCGACGGCGGGCAGCGGCAAGAAGCTGTCGCTGGAGCTGGGCGGCAAGTCGCCGTTCGTCGTCTTCGACGACGCCGACCTGGACAGCGTTGTCGAGGGCGTGGTCGACGCGATCTGGTTCAACCAGGGGCAGGTCTGCTGCGCGGGCTCGCGCATGCTGGTGCAGGAGGGGGTGGCCGAGCGGGCGATCGCCAGGCTCAAGGCCCGCATGGAGAAGCTCCGCGTGGGCGACCCGCTGGACAAGTCGATCGACATCGGCGCCATCATCGCGCCCGTGCAGCTGGAGCGGATCGATCGGCTTGTGAAGCAGGGGGTGGAGGAGGGCGCGGCGATGTGGCAGCCCAGCTGGAGCTGCCCGACCGATGGCTGGTTCTACCCGCCCACGCTGTTCACCGATGTCTCCCCGTCCGCGACGATCACGCAGGAGGAGATCTTCGGGCCGGTGCTGGTGACGACCACGTTCCGCACGCCCGAGGAGGCGGTCGAGCTGGCCAACAACACGCGCTACGGGCTGGCCGCCAGCGTCTGGACGGAGAACATCAACCTGGCACTGGACATCGCGCCCGCGATCAAGGCCGGCACGGTCTGGGTCAACTGCACCAACTTCTTCGACGCCGCCTCCGGGTTCGGCGGCTACCGCGAGAGCGGGTATGGTCGGGAGGGGGGGCGGGAGGGGCTGTGGGAATATGTAACTGCGGCAACTGCGGCAACTGCGGCAACTGCGGCAACTGCGGCAACTGCGGCAACGGACGCGGGGGGCGAGGGTTCTCACGGCAGTCACGGCAGTCACGGCGGTGACGGCAGTCACGGCAGTCACGGCAGTCACGGCAGTCACGGCAGTCACGGCAGTCACGGCAGTCACGGCAGTCACGGCCTTCCCCGCATCGACCGCACGCCGAAGCTGTACGTCGGGGGCAAGCAGGCGCGGCCTGATGGGGGGTACAGCTACGACGTGACGGGCGCGGGCGGCGCGGTGGTGGGGGAGGCGGGGCTGGGCAATCGCAAGGACGTGCGCAACGCGGTCGCGGCGGCGCGGAAGGCGGCGGCGGGCTGGGCGCGTGCGAGTGCGCACCTGCGGGCGCAGATCCTCTACTACATCGCCGAGAACCTGGAGGCGCGGCAGGACGAGATGGTGCGTCGGCTGCGCGCCATGGGCGCGAGCGGGGAGGGGGCGCGGCGCGAGTTCGACCTGTCGATCCGCCGGCTGTTCACCTACGCGGCGTGGGCGGACAAGTACGACGGGCGGGTGCACCACACACCGCTGCGCAACGTGACGCTGGCGATGCCCGAGCCGCTGGGCGTGATCGGCATCGTCTGCCCGGACGAGGCGCCGCTGCTGGGCTTCGTCTCGACCGTGGCGCCGGCGATTTCGCGCGGCAACGCCGTCGTGGTGGTGCCGTCGGAGCGGGCGCCACTGGCGGCGACCGACCTGTACCAGGTGCTGGACACGTCGGACGTGCCGGGCGGCGTGGTCAACATCGTGACCGGCCGTCGCTCCGAGCTGGCTCCGGTCCTCGCCGCGCACGACGACGTCGAGGGCGTGTGGTACTTCGGCGCTGACGAGGGCGGTGCCGAGGTGGAGCGGCTGTCGGCGGGCAACATGAAGCGCACCTGGGTCGGGCACGGCGGCGCGCGCGACTGGTTCGACGCGCGGCAGGGCGAGGGCGAGTCGTTCCTGTGGGAGGCGACGCAGGTCAAGAACATCTGGGTCCCCTACGGCGAATGACCGATCCGCACTCCACCGCGGCGAGGATGCCGCACGACGGGACGGCCGCTGCGCCGCGTGTACGCTCCGCCCGCCGGCACGCGGGCGTGCGCGCGCTGCTCACGCTGACGCTATCGCTCGGCTTGGCCGGCGGCCTGATGGCGGCGCCCGCGTCGGCGCTGGCCGCGCCGACGCCCGCTGCGTCAGCGGCCGCCGAGGCGCCGTCGATCGACGCCGCGCCGCGCCACGAGATCGTCGATCAGGTGCCGGAAGCGCCGGCCTCCCCGCAGGACCTGCCGGAGCAGTCGCGCGCGACCGGTGTGGGCGGGCCTGCCGCGGCCGACACGACGGTCAGCGAGGCGGTGGGTGCCGCCCAGCAGGACACGCCGGCCGCGGGAGCCGCGGTGCAGCAGGCGCGCGCGGAGCTCGAGACGTCGTGGCTGCAGCGGCTGGTCTCGCTGTTCGGGCTGGTGGTCATGCTGCTCATCGCGTGGGCGTTCAGCGTGGACCGGCGCGTGGTGCCCTGGCGCATCCTGGCATGGGGGCTGGGGCTGCAGCTGATCTTCGCGCTGTTCATCCTGAAGACGCCGGTCGGCGAGCAGCTCTTTGCGGTGCTGAACGACCTGATCGTCTCGCTGCTCGGCTTCACCGTGCAGGGCGCCAGCTTCCTGTTCGGCGACCTGGTCTGGGGGTTGGTGCCGGTGGGGACGGGCGAGGCGGCGGCCAATGCCCCGTTCCAGCCGGCGCCGGGCGCCGTCGCGCGCACGGGCGCGTTCTTCGCCTTCAACGTGCTGCCGACCATCATCTTCTTCTCGTCGCTGATGACGGTGTTGTACTACCTGGGCGTCATGCAGGCGATCGTGAAGGGGATGGCATGGGTGATGATGCGCACGCTGAAGACGTCGGGCGCGGAAACGCTCTCGGCCGCGGGCAACATCTTCGTCGGCCAGACGGAAGCGCCGCTGCTGATCAAGCCGTTCGTCGAGCGCATGACGATGTCGGAGCTGAACGCGGTGATGACCGCGGGCTTCGCGACGGTCGCGGGCGGCGTGATGGCGGCGTACGTGGGCATGCTGCTGCCGTACTTCCCGGACATCGCCGGCCATCTGATCGCGGCCAGCGTGATGTCGGCGCCGGCCGCGCTGGTCATCGCCAAGCTGATGTTCCCGGAGCGGGAGACGCCGGTCACGCGGGACACGTTGCACGTCGAGGTCGAGAAGCCGGACGCCAACGTGATCGACGCGGCGGCGCGCGGCGCCGGTGAGGGGCTGACGCTGGCGCTGAACGTGGGCGCGATGCTGCTGGCGTTCATCGCGCTGGTCGCGCTGGTCAACGCGCTGCTGGGCTGGGGCGCGGACCTGGTCGGCCTTACCGCGGCGATGCAGGGGTGGGGCTGGCTGGCCGAAGGGCAGGCGCTGACGCTGGAGACGCTGCTGGGCTGGCTGCTCGCGCCGCTGGCGTGGGTGATGGGCGTGCCCTGGGTCGATGCGACCGAGGTCGGCTCGCTGATGGGCGTGAAGACGGTGCTGAACGAGTTCGTGGCCTACCTGCAGCTCTCGTCGATGCTGGAGGCGGGCACGATCGTCTCGCCCCGCTCGATCGTGATCGCGACGTACGCGCTGGCCGGCTTCGCCAACTTCAGCTCGATCGCGATCCAGATCGGCGGCATCGGCGGCATCGCGCCCTCGCGGCGCAGCGATCTGTCGCGCCTGGGGCTGCGCGCGATGGTGGGCGGCTCGCTGGCGGCGTTCATGACCGCCACGGTCGCGGGGCTGGTGCTGTGAGCGGGCGCGTGGACGACGCGACGATCCGGCGCCTGGTCGAGCAGGTGCGCGGCCGCATCGAGCGCACACCGCGCGTGATGCTGATCCTCGGCTCGGGCCTGGGCGACCTGGCCGACGAGCTGGGCGATGCGACGCGCATCCCGTTCGAGGAGATCGACGGCTTCCCGCGCGCGACGGTGGCGGGCCACAAGGGCGCGCTGGTCGCCGGGCGGCTGGAGGGTGTGGACTGCATCGCGCTGCAGGGTCGCTTCCACCTGTACGAGGGGCACGACGCGTCGGTGGCCGCGCTGCCCGTGCGGGTGATGGGCGGGCTGGGCGCGCGCGCGCTGCTGGTGACCAACGCGGCGGGCGGCGCCAATCCGGCGTTCGGCGCCGGCGACCTGATGCTGATCGACGATCACATCAACCTGACCGCGCGCAATCCACTGGTCGGGCCGACACTGCCGGGCGACGAGCGGTTCCCGGACATGACCTGGCCGTACGACCCCGCCTTCAAGGATGCGGCGCGCGCGGTGGCCGCCGAACAGGACATCGTGCTGCGCGAGGGCGTGTACTGCGCGGTGCTGGGTCCCAGCTACGAGACGTCGGCGGAGATCCGCATGATGCAGCGGCTGGGCGCGGACGCGGTCGGCATGAGCACCGTGCCCGAGGTGATCGCCGCGCGGGCGATGGGCGTGCGGGTGCTGGGCATCTCGTTGATCAGCAACGCCGCCGCGGGGCTGACGGCGGAGCCGCTGCATCACGAGGAGGTGCTGGAGGCCGCCGAGTCGGCGCGCGAGCGCTTCGGCCGCCTGGTGCGTGGTGTGGTGCCGCGCATGGCCGCGGCGCTGGAACCCTGAGCGCGCCCGTCCCGGCGCGCTTGCAGGCGGACGACCGCGGGACACAACTTGGCGGGACCGCCGCCACGATCTTCGAGCCGGAGATACCCATGGATCGCTTCGAGAACTGGAGCGCCTCTCGCGCCGCCGCAGCGTGGTCGCGAGGCTTCGCGTTCGCCCTCCTGCCACTGGCGCTGGCCTGCGAGCGCGCCCCGGAGGGCGCGGCCGAGCCGGAGGTTCACCGCGGCGGGACGCTGGTGGTGGCCGCGCCGGCCGACCTGAGCCAGCCGAATCCGTTCGTCGCGGCGGACGAGTGGACGCAGGAGGTCAACCGCGAACTGCTGTACGTCCCGCTGCTGCGCCTCACGCCGGAGCTGGAGTACGCGCCGGGCCTCGCCGAGACGTGGCAGGCGGACGACAGCACGGCCACGTTCACGCTGCGGCGCGACGTGCGCTGGAGTGACGGCACGCCCACCAGCGCGCACGACGTGGTCTTCACGATCGAGCGGCTGATGGACCCAGCCACGACCTCCCCGAACGCCAGCTACTTCTCGCGCTGGTCCTCCGTGGAAGCGCCCGACTCGTACACGGTGCGGGTGCGCTACGAGCCGCACGCCGAGCCGCTGGCGGGTCTGCCGTTCATGCCGATCATGCCCAGGCACGCGCTGGACAGCATACCGGCGGAGCGCATGGCGCAGGCGGCGTTCAATCAGCGGCCGGTCGGCAATGGCCCGTTCCGGCTGGTGTTGGCGCAGCGGAACGACCGCTGGGTCTTCGAGCGGAACCCGGACTTCCCGGAATCGCTGGGCGGCCCGCCCAACGTGGACCGGCTGGTCTGGCGCGTGGTGACGGAGAACACCTCGCAGGCGGTGGAGGTGCAGACGGGCCAGGCGCACCTGGCGCTCGCGCCGTCGGCGCAGGACGTGCCGCGGCTGGACGCGCGCCCCGACCTGCGCGCGATCGTGAAGCCGTCCCGCAAGTACGCCATGATCATCTGGAACGGCCGCCGCGCGCCGCTGGACCAGCCGCAGGTGCGGCGGGCGCTGATGATGGCGATCGATCGCGAAGAGATCCTGCAGGCGCTGCGCGACGGCCACGGCGAACTGGCCGCCGGCCCCATCGCGCCGCACCACTGGGCCTACGACGACGACGTCCGCCCGCTGCCCTTCGACAGCGCCGGCGCCCGGCGCCTGCTCGCCGAGGCCGGCGTGGCCGATCGCAACGGCGATGGCCGGCTGGAAACACCGGGCGGTCAGCCGTTCCGCATCGAGCTCAAGGTAGCGGCGGCCAGTGCGTTCCAGCGGGACATGGCGGAAATGATCCGGTCGGACCTGGCCGCGCTGGGCATCGACGCCAGCGTGCGGCCCCTCGAGTTCAACACCCTGGTCGGCGACCTGATGTCGGCCGATCGCAACTTCGACGCGGCGCTGATGGGCTGGTCGTCCGACTTCAAGGTGAACGTGCGCGAGAGCTTCCACAGCTCGGCGCTGGACGGGCCGTTCCAGTCGGCGCAGTACACGAATCCCGAGGTGGACCGGCTGATCGAGCAGGGTGAGACGCTGGTGGATCGGGACGAGGCGCGGCCGGTGCACCGCCGGCTGCAGGAGATCATGCGCGACGAGCAGCCGTGGGGCTTCCTGTACTACTTCCCCGACCTGTACGTCGCGCGCGAGGAGCTGAAGGGAGTGGACATGGACATCCGCGGCACGTTCGCCACGGCGCCCGACTGGTGGCTGGACCCGGAGGCCGCGGCGCCCGCCGATTCCGCGGCGCCCGTCGCGCCGGCCGACTCCGCGGCGGTGGCCGCCGGGGGGGAGTGAACATGGCGCCCGAGCCGTCGCTCTCCGTTCCGCCGTGGGCCGGGCTGATCGTGGCCCTGATCCTGGGCGCGCTGATCCGGCTGCTGCGCCTGCCCATCCCCGCGCCGCCCACGCTGTGGGGCGCGCTGATGGTGCTGGGCCTGACGGGCGGCTACCTGCTGACCAACTGGCTGCTCACCCGCTAGCGTCGGCCCGATCGACCTCGGTGGGCGAGGCCGCGACGAAGTGGTCGAGCGGGCCGTGACCGGCGCCGAGGCCGGGCGCGCTGGCGAGCGCGCGCGCGACGAAATCCAGGCCTGCGTTGACCGCGCGGTGCAGTGGCCGGCCGGCCGCCAGCGACGCGGTGATGGCGGCGGACAGCGTGCAGCCCGTGCCGTGCGTGCTGCGGGTCTGCACGCGCGCGCGGCGCCACTCGCGCAGGTCGTGACCGTCGTAGAGCACGTCGATCAGCTCCGGCCCCTCCATGTGCCCGCCCTTGACCAGCGCCGCGCCCGCGCCGGCGTCCACCAGCGCACGCGCCATGTCACGCAGCGCCGCGGCGTCCTGCCCCTCCATACCGGTCAGGATGCGCGCTTCCGGCAGGTTCGGCGTCACCAGGGTGCAGAGCGGCAGCAGCCGCCGCGCCACGGCCTGCTCCGCATCCTGGTCCAGCAGTCGATCGCCGCTGGTGGCGACCATGACCGGGTCGAGCACGTAGTTCGGCAGCGCGTGCTCCTCCAGCGCCTGCGCCACCGCCTCGACCAGCTCGGCCGTGGCCAGCATGCCGGACTTGCACGCGGCCGGTGTCAGATCGTTCGCGACCGAGCGGATCTGCGCGCGCACGACGTCCGCCGGAACGGCGTGCACGGCCTGCACGCCCAGCGTGTTCTGCGCGGTGATCGCCGTGATGGCCGAGGTGCCGAACACGCCGAAGGCGTGGAAGGTCTTGAGATCGGCCTGGATGCCGGCACCACCGCCGCTGTCGCTGCCGGCGATGGTGAGCGCGATCGGGATCATGTCGGATCGATGTCGAGGGAACGCGGCCGCCAAGCTAGGCCGCGCCGCGGCCGCGCGACAGCGGACGGCGCACAGCCGGGCACGGCCCGCGCGCCGGCCGGATGCACGAGCGGGGCGGCGCCCTGTCGGACGCCGCCCCGCCGCTCCGCCTGCGGGCGCCGATCAGTTGTTGGCGCGATACTCCGGCGGCGGCGCCGGATACTGCCTCAGCCGCGCCTTCATGTCCGTGTAGCCCTGGCTGGTCACCTGCATGCGCGACAGCTGCTGCGGCGTGAGGCCGAGCTCCGCGATCTCCTGCCGCGTGTTCGCGATGCGCTCCTCGGTGAGCGGGTGCGTCGAGAACCACTGCTCCACCGTGCTCGGCGAGCGCTGGTTCTCGTTCAGCAGCTCCTTGAAGAACGTGGTCAGACCCGTCGGGTCGATGCCGGACCGCGCGAGCAGCCGCACCGCGACAGCATCCGCCTCGGTCTCCGCGTCGCGGCTGTAGCCCGCGAAGATCGCCGAGCCGCCGACCTGGATGGCCGCCTGCTCCAGCTGCCCGGGCGCGCGGCCCAACAGGATGTAGGCCATGTTGATGCCCAGGTTGGCGTTCTGCGCTCGCTCCAGCTGCTCCGCGCCGTGCCGCTCCTCGACGTGGCCGATCTCGTGCGCGATCACGCCGGCCAGTTCGGCCAGGTTGTCGCTCCGCTCGATCACGCCGCGGTTGATGTAGACGTAGCCGCCCGGCAGCGCGAACGCGTTGATGACGTCCGCGTTGACCACGTAGAACGTGTAGTCCCACTCGCGCTTGCCGTGGCGCGCGATGGACTCGCCCAGGTTGTTGATGTACTGATGCACCGCCGCGTCCTGCACCAGCGGCAGCTGCTGATTGATCTGCGCCGAGTAGTCGGCACCGATCTGCGCTTCCTGCGCACGCGAAACCCCGCACGCCGTGGCACCGCCCAGCGTCAGCGCGGTCGCGGCGACCACCAGAGATCGTCTAGCTTTCCGTATCATGTATCCCGTTCTCCCGCTCGGTTCAGGCCCCATGGAGGGGCAAGACGTGTTCCATTTCGAGGCCCCGTGCTGAGCCGGTCCCGCGCCTCGCTCATCGGACGCCTGAGCCGGCGCCGCACCCGCGAGGACGAGGGCCTCTTCCTGGCCGAAGGCGTGCGCGTGGTCGAGGACCTGCTCGCCGCCGGCATCGTCACCCGCTTCGCGCTCATTTCGTCCTCTCTCGAGGACACTGAGCGGGGGGAGCGGCTGGCGCGGCGGCTGGAAGCGGCGGCGGAGGTGGAGCGGGTGAGCGACGCGGAGCTGGCGGCGCTGGCGGACACGGCGACGCCGCAGGGGGTGCTGGTGGTGGCCGAGATCCCCGAGCGGCGGCTGGAGGCGCTGGACGTGGCGCCGGACGCCGTGTTCCTGGTGCTGGACGCTGTGCAGGACCCGGGCAACATGGGCACGCTGGTGCGCACGGCGGAGGGGCTGGGGGTGAGCGGCGTGCTGTCGCTGCCGGGTACGGTGGACGCCTGGAACCCGAAGGTGGTGCGCGCGGCGGCCGGCTCGGTGTTCCGGCTGCCCGTGGTGTCGGTGGCCGCCGAGGCGCTGGGTGCGTGGCTGGAGCGCCATCGTGTGACCGCGCTGGCGGCGGACATGGGCGGCGCGGCGGTGGACGCGGCGGATCCGGGCGGAGCGGTGGCGCTGGTGGTCGGCAACGAGGGCGCCGGGCTGGGAGAGGCGGCGGCGACGCTGGCGCGGGCGCGGGTGGCGGTGCCGCTGCGGGGCGCGGCCGAGTCGCTGAACGTGGCCGTTGCCGCGGCGATCCTGCTGCACGAGCTGGTGCGGGCGCGAACGGGAGGGGGGACGGGCGGGGTGGGAGGCGAGGGATGAGCGTTCTGCTCGGTGCCTATGCGTTCCTGCTCGGCTCGGTGATCGGCTCGTTCCTGAACGTGTGCGTGCATCGCTGGCCGCGGGACGAGTCGGTGGTGCGGCCGCGCTCGCGCTGTCCGGGGTGCGGCGAGGCGATCGCCTGGACAACGTGCCGATCGTGGGGTGGCTGCTGCTGCGCGGCCGCTGCCGGCACTGCGCCACGCGCATCTCGCCGCGCTATCCGCTGGTCGAGCTGGTGGTGGGGCTGATCTGGCTCGGCTGCTACGTGGCGTTCGGCCTGGAGTGGGAGGCGCTCCGGGCGGCCACGCTGCTGACGATCCTGCTCGGCATCGCGCTGACGGACGCGGAGCACTACCTGATCCCGGACGAGTTCTCGGTGGGCGGCGCGGCGATCGGGCTCGCGCTGGCCGCGCTGCCGGGCGGCATCTCGCTGCTCGACGCGGCGATCGGCGCGTTGGTCGGCTTCGGTCTGCTGTGGCTGGTGGCGGTCGCGGGGGAGAAGGCGTTCAGGAAGCCGGCGATGGGCGGCGGCGACATCAAGATGATGTCGATGATCGGCGCGTTCACCGGCTGGGTGGGCGTGCTGCTGACCATCTTCCTCGGCTCGCTGCTCGGCTCGCTGATCTTCGGGCCGATCAGCTGGCGCACGGGCAAGCTGGTGCCGTTCGGGATCTTCCTGGCGGTGGGCGCGGCCGTGAGCTTCCTGTGGGGCGGCGAGATCGTGGGCTGGTACTCGCGCACCTTCCTGTACGGCGTGGCCTGAGCGCCTAGGGGTCGCTGCAGTCGCGACGGAAGCCGCAGGTCGGACAGACCAGCTTGCAGTGCACCTCGTACATCACGCCGCCGCATACGTCGCAGGTGGGGCCGGCCGCGGGTGTGGCGGCGCCCCGCGATGCTCTGCCACCCGCGTCACCCGACCTCGCAGGGGTGGCGTGGCCGCCGTCGAGCGACCCGCGGTCGACCGGGCCCCGATCGATGGTGCCGCGGTCTTCGGTGTCGACGGCGCCCTTGCTCTCCCCGAACCGGTGCACGCTGAACGCGTCCCAGCCGTCGGGTGCCGGTTCGCCCGCCGCGATGGACGCGACGACCTCCGCGGTGACCGGCGTGAGCAACACGCCGTTGCGGAAGTGGCCGGTCGCGTAGACCAGCCCCGGCATGCGGGCGTCCTCCCCCAGGATCGGCAGGCCGTCGGGCGTGGCCGGCCGCAGCCCCGCCCAGGCCGCGGTGGTGGGCGCGTCGCCCAGCCCGGGCACCAGCGCGATGGCCACGTCCCGCAACCCGTCGAGCGCCTCGGCGGTGGTCGACGCGTCGAAGCCGACGTGCTCCTCCGTGGAGCCGACGATGACGCGGCCGTCCTCGCGCGGGACCAGGTAGCCCTCGGGGCCGGCCAGCGTGTGGCGGAAGAGGGGCTGCGCGGGCTCCAGCTGCAGCATCTGCCCGCGCACGGGCTCGATCGGCAGCGGCGCGGGCAGGCCGGCGATGCGGCCGCTCCAGCAGCCGGCCGCGACCACGACCACCTCCGCTTCGATCGTCTCGCCGCCATGCAGGCGCACGCCGGCCACACGGCCGGTGGTGTCGCGCAGGACCTCGTCCACGGCGTGGGGCAGGAAGTGGACGCCCGCGCGTGCTGCCGCGCGCGCGAGCGCGCTGGCGAGCCGCACGTTGTCCACGCGGTGGTCGTCGCGGATCAGCACGGCGGCGTGGGCCGCGGTCGTGAGGTGCGGCTCGAGGTCGCGCGCCTGCGCGGCGGACAGCATCCGCACGTCGTGGCCGGCACGCAGCTGCCACTCGTAGGCGGCGCGCAGCGCATCCGCCTGGGCGGCCGTGGTCGCGACTACGAGCTTGCCCTGGCGCACCAGCTCCACGCCGATCCCCGCAGCCGCCTCGACATCCGCGACGAACTGCGGGTACATCGCCAGGCTGGTGAGCGCGAGGTCGAGGAAGGGGCCCGGCTCGTGGGCCTCGGCCAGCGGCGCGAGCATGCCGGCCGCGGCCGTGGACGCCACGCCGTCGGCGGGGCCCGGATCGGCCACGGCGACGATGGCGCCAGCCTGTGCCAGCCGCCACGCGACGGCGCAGCCGATCAGGCCGCCGCCGGCGAGGAGCACGTCCGGCTTCACGAACCGACGCGTCCGACGCCGCCGCCCAGGTAGACGCGAGACAGTTCGACGTAGTGGTCCGCGCTGCGGCGCACCCACTCCGCTGATTCGCCGCTCAGCTCCTTGCGCACCTTCGCGGGCGCACCGGCGACAAGCATGCGCGGCGGCACGATCATGCCTTCCGGAACCACGGCCAGCGCGGCGACCAGAGACTCCTCCCCGATCTCGGCACCGTGCAGGATCACCGCGTTCATGCCGACCAGCGCCGCGCGGCCGATGATGCAGCTCTCGAAGACGGCGCCGTGGCCGATGGTGCACTCGTCGCCGACCACGGTCGGGCCGCGATCGCTGACGTGCAGCACGCAGTTGTCCTGGACGCTGGCGCGCGCGCCGACGCGGATGCCGTGCACGTCGCTGTCGCCGCGCAGCACCGCGCCGAACCAGACGCTGGAGTCAGGACCGATCTCCACGTCGCCGATCAGCGTGGCGGTCGGCGCCACGAAGGCGCTCGGATGGATGCGCGGCGTGCGGCCGCGGAAGGGGATGATGTGGGCCATCGTCTCGTTCTTTCGGGATCGTCGCGCCGAATGTAGGCCGCGCCGCCGCGGCGGCGAAAGGCGGCCCGGCGGGCGCTGCGCAGTGATCGGGCAATGCGGATATCGGGGGCGTCGCCGCACGCGGCGGCCACGCCGCCGTCCGCTCGCATCGGTCCGGGGGCACGGCTACATTGGCGCCCGCTGTCGCCGCGGGAATCGCGCCCGCTGACGGGGCGGGAATCGCGCCGGCCGACGCCGGCCACGGAGGGAGAACGGAAGCGTCTTGGCTGAGACACGAGTACTGGTGACCGGCGCGGCCGGACAGATCGGCTCCGAGCTGGTGCCCGCGCTGCGCGCCGCCTACGGCGATGCGGCGGTGGTCGCGTCCGACGTGAAGGAGGACGGCCACGGGCTGGGCGAGGCCGGCCCCTACATCCGGCTGGACTGCACGGACGCGCAGGCGGTGGCCGCCGCGGTGCGCGAGCAGCGGGTGGACGTGGTCTACCACCTGGCCGCGCTGCTGTCGGCCGTCGCCGAGAAGAAGCCGCACCAGGCCTACGAGGTGAACCTGGGCGGGCTCTACAACGTGCTCGAGGTCGCGCGCGAGGCGGGCTGCGCGGTGTTCACGCCCAGCTCCATCGCCGCATTCGGACCGTCCACGCCGCCCGACCCGACGCCGCAGGACACCATCCAGCGGCCGACCACGATGTACGGTGTGACCAAGGTCGCCGGCGAGCTGCTGTGCGACTACTACCACAGCGCGTTCGGCGTCGACACGCGCGGGCTGCGCTACCCCGGCCTGATCAGCTACGTCGCGCCGCCGGGCGGCGGCACCACCGACTGGGCGGTCGAGATCTTCCACGCGGCGCTGGAGCACGGCGAGTACGCCTGCTTTCTGGCCGAGGGCACGCAGCTGGACATGATGTACATGCCGGACGCGATCCGCGCGGCGATGGAACTGATGGAAGCGGACGCGGACCGGCTGGAGCACCGCAACGCGTTCAACGTGACAGCGATGCAGCTCACGCCCGAGCGGCTGGCCGGCGCGATTCGCGAGCACGTGCCGGAGTTCCGGCTGACCTACGACGTGGACCCGGTCAAGCAGCGCATCGCCGAGTCGTGGCCGAAGCGCCTGGACGATTCGGCCGCGCGCGAGGAGTGGGGCTGGAGCCCACGCTACGACATGGAAACGATGACGGCGGACATGCTCGAGCGGCTGCGCGAGCGCTCCGCCGCGGGGGAGGCGAGGTAGCATGCCGCTGGATCGCATGGCAGAGGTGCTGGCGCGGCACGTCGCGCAGCTGGAGGAGCAGGGCACGGCCAAGGGCGCGGAGGCGGTGGTGGTGCAGGTGCTGCCGCCCGAGGGGGAGCGGGGCCCGCGCGTGCGGCTGGACGGGCAGGGCGACCGGGAGTTCATTCGCATGAACTCCAACAGCTACCTGGGCATGTCGCTGCGGGATCCCGTGCGCCACGCGGAGGAGGAGGGCACGCGCGAGTACGGCGCGGGGCCCGGCGCCGTCCGCTTCATCAGCGGCACCTACCGTCCGCACGTGGAGCTGGAGCGGGCCCTGGCCGATTTCCACGGCCGTGAGGCGGCGATGGCATTCAGCTCCGCCTACGCCACCGTGGTCAGCGTGATCACGCCGCTCACCACCGACCGCACCTGGCTGATCAGCGACGAGCTGAACCACAACTGCATCATCAACGCGATGAAGCTGGCCAGGCCGGCCGGCAAGTCCATCTATCGCCACAACGACATGGACGAGCTGGACGCGCGGCTGGAGGAGGCCGTGGGCAAGGCCGATCGCGTGCTGCTCATCACGGACGGGATCTTCTCCATGCGTGGCGACCACGCGCCGCTGGACCGCGTGGTCGAGCTGGCGCGGAAGTACGACGACCGGTTCGCGGAGAACGTGGTGGTGGTCGTCGACGATTCGCACGGCGTCGGCGCGTTCGGCGAGACCGGGCGCGGCACCGAGGAGTACACGGGCGGGCGGGCGGACGTGCTGGTCGGCACGCTGGGCAAGGCGTTCGGCGTCAACGGCGGCTACGTCGCGTCCAGCGACGACGTCGTGCGCTTCCTGCGAGAGACCTCGCCCATGTACATCTACTCGAATCCCATCACGCCCGGGGAGGCGACCGCGGCGCTGGCGGCGCTGCGCATGCTGGACCGCGCGGACGGCAGGAAGATGCTGGAGCGGTTGCGCTCGCTGACGCACCGCTTCGAGTCGGGGCTGACGGAGCGCGGCTTCGAGGTCATCCCCGGCGAGCACCCGGTCGTGCCGCTGATGGTGCGGGATACCGGGCGCACGCGCGACCTGGTGCGCCATCTGTTCCGCAATGGCGTGCTGGTGACGGGGCTGGCCTACCCGGTGGTGCCGAAGGGCGACGAGGAGATCCGCTTCCAGGTCAACGCGGACCACACGGAAGCGGACATCGACCGCGTGCTCGGCATCCTGGAGGAGTGGCAGGGCGCGCCGCAGCGCGGCTGACCGAGCTGGTTCGGACGGTGTCGGCGATCGGCAGCTCGTGATCGCCGGTGCAGCGCTTGGTGTTTGGCCGCGCCACCCTCCCGGAGGGACCGCCTCCGCACCTCGTATGACGCTGTCCGCGGGAACTGTTGGCGCGGCGCCCGCGCCCGAGGTTCGGTGCTGGCGACGTCGCCTGGCCGGGCTCCGCCTGACGCGCCGGCGCCGCGGCTCACCGGCCGGCGTTCACGGCGGCAGCGGCATCGGCCGGTCGCGACGGAACCATTCCAGGTAGTTCTGGAGCCGGTGGGTGGCGACGCCGTACAGCGGCCGCATCCAGCGCCGCAGCTCCCGTCGCAGCCGGAACAGACCGGTGTCCCGGGGCATGCGAAGGTCCATCCGGTAGGGTGCACCGACGCTGCGGCTGAAGACGGCCAGCGGTGCCAGCGGACCTCGGCGTCCCACGATCTCGTCGACCATGCCGAGCCGGGGCAGCAGCAATCGAGTGCAATCGGACTGGTCCAGCATGGATCCGCGGATGCGGTCGAACGAGCACTCGTGCCTGCCATCGCCGTCCGCCTCGATCGCCATGACCACATGCACTCGCTCCGCGACCTGGCCTGTGCGCGCAGGCGCATCCGACTGCCGCCTCGGTGCGCGCCGGAGGCGACGGCTGCCCTTCTCGTTGAGCGGCAGCCAGAGCTCGCCGACGGCGATGCTGCCCCTCAGGCGACGACACGGCTGCGCGCGCCAGGCGTCGAGTACGCGGTGGCGCCAGCGCAGCGCCGTGTTCTTGTGGATGGAGAGGACGGCGCCCGTGTGGCGGACCGTGAAACGTCCCTCCATGCACCAGAGGAAGCCGCGCCATTGCTCGGGCCGCTTGAGGTAGCGGAGCGGCGTGCCGGTAAACGTACTGAAGGTGCGCAGGCAGTCGCGGCAGCGGAAGCGCTGTCGCCCGGCGAACGCTCCCCATTTCTGGGAGCGGCACCCGCCACAGTGCGGGCAGAGCGATCCGTCGCAGAGTTCGCCCCGATGATCGGTTCGGAGCGGGAAGCGCAGATAGGCGATCGTGGCGCCAAGTCGCGGGTCGGCGGTCGCAGCGGCAGGGCGCGGAGCGTTCGACATGCGTCGAGGATGCTGGGGGCGACGGGGCACACCCATAGCACGACCGGTAGCCCCCAACAGTTCCCGCGGACAGCGTCAGATGTTGGTGGAGGAGGACATACCGGGCGGCCGGGGCGGCGGCCCGCGCCCGCGCCCGCGCCTGCCGCCCGCACGTCCTGCGACTAGCCGGCGTCGCGCTTCCGCTGCCAGGCCTCGTCGGACGTCTCGTCGGGGTCGGTCTCGCCCGTGGAGCTTTCGAGGGCCTCCGCGCCGCCGGCGATCGCCGCGCTCCCCTGCTCGTCGACGGTGCTGGCGGCCGCGGCGTCCTGCTCCTCGCTGGCCCGACCGCGCTGCCGCTCCAGCTCGCCGGGCGTGGTGGTGCGGCGCAGGCGCGCGCGCACGACCTGCGTCTCCGTCGCCTCGAGCACCTCGATCTCGAGTCCGTCGCGGTCCAGCTTCTCGCCCGTTTCGGGGACCGTGCCCAGCTCCTCGAGCAGGTAGCCGTTCAGCGAGCGGTGCTCCAGCTGCGGCAGCGTGATGTTGAAGTAGTGGTTGATCTCGCGCAGTTCCGCGTCGCCCGCGGCGACGACCTCGGTGCGGGACAGGCGCAGGATCGGCTCGTCGGGCACGTCGGTCTCGTCGACGATCTCGCCGACCAGCTCCTCGATCACGTCCTCGAGCGTGACCAGACCCTCGGTGCCGCCGTACTCGTCCAGCACGATGGCGACATGGATGCGCCGGTTCTGGAACTCGCGCAGCAGCCGTGCGAGCGGGACGGAGCCGGGCACCATGAGCGGCTGCCGCGCCAGCTCGCGCAGGCGCACGTCGCGCTGGCCGGAGACGAGCGCCTGGTACGCGTCGCGGATGTAGAGCACGCCCGTGATGTCGTCGATGCCCTCCCCGTACACGGGGATGCGCGAGTAGGGCACGGAAGGCAGGCGCGTGGCGATCTCGCGCAGCGTGGACGAGTCCGCCCAGGCGAAGACGTCCACGCGCGGCGTCATGATATCCCACACGCGCGTCTCGCTCATCAGGAAGACGCGGTCGATCAGCGCGCGCTCGTGCTCGTCGATCAGCCCCTCCCCTTCTCCCAGCGCCACGATCTGGCGCACCTCGTTCTCCGTGACGCCGAAGGATGCACCGTTGCCGCGCAGCGGCACGGCGCGGGACGCGCCCTCGAAAAGGGCGAGCAGCGGCGCGAGCGGCCGCGCGAGCCAGGCCACGGGGGGCGCCCAGCGCAGCGCGATTTCCACCTGCCGGCCCGCGACCAGCCGCAGCGGCACGAGCTGCGTCACGTACAGCACGAGCAGCGCGACCACGGCGGCGGCGATCGGCGCGGTCCAGGCCGGCCATAGGCGCAGCGCCAGCCACACGGCCAGCGCGACGGCCAGCGCATCCGCCAGCACGCGCAGCAGGCGCAGCAGGATGAGTGGCCGCTGCGGCCGCTCACGCAGCCGCGCGAGCGCGCCGGCGCCGCGGAACTCGCGGTCCTCCAGCGTGCGGATGCGTGGGGGCGTCAGGGCGAAGATCGCCAGCTCGGCGGTCGCGAGCAGCGACGAGATGGCAAGGGCGAGCGCGATGCCGGCGATCAGCAGCAGCATCGCGACCCGCTACGACTCGGAGGTTCCTCGGATCTTTCCGGCTCGGTCATGTCCATCGACGGCTGGTCTCGATCAGCTCCGCCACCAGGTCCTCGGCGGTGCGCTCGTCGGCTTCCGCCTGGAAGTTCGGCACCACGCGGTGGCGCAGCACGGCGGGCGCGACCGCCCGCACGTCGTCGAAGTTCGGCGCGGCGCGTCCGTCCAGCGCGGCGCGGGCCTTGGCCGCGAGCACAAGATACTGCGATGCGCGCGGCCCCGCTCCCCAGTCCACGTAGCTGCGCGTCATCTCGGGCGCGTCCTCGTCGTCCGGCCGCGTGGCCCGTGCCAGGCGCACGGCGTAGCGGGTCAGCGACTGCGGCGCCGGGATCCGGCGCACCAGCCCCTGCAGCTCCACCAGCTCGGACGCGGAGAGCACAGGCTCGACAGCGGGCTCCGCAGCACCCGTAGTCTGCGCGACGATGCGCTCCTCCTCCTCCCGGGTCGGGTAGCCGACGCGCAGCTCGAGCATGAAGCGGTCGAGCTGCGCCTCCGGCAGCGGATACGTGCCTTCCTGCTCGATGGGGTTCTGCGTCGCCAGCACGAAGAAGGGCGCGTCCAGCGTGAACGTCTGACCGGATGCCGTGACCGCGCGCTCCTGCATGGCCTGCAGCAGCGCCGCCTGCGTCTTGGGCGGCGTCCGGTTGATCTCGTCGGCCAGCACCACGTTGGCGAACACGGGACCGCGCACGAACTGGAACATGCGGCGGCCCGTGCTGCGATCCTCCTCCAGCACCTCCGTACCCGTGATGTCCGTCGGCATCAGGTCCGGCGTGAACTGGATGCGGCTGAACTGCAGATCCAGCGCCTGCGCCAGCGTGGAGACCAGCAGCGTCTTGGCCAGACCGGGCACGCCCACCAGCAGCGCGTGGCCGTTGCCCAGCAGCGCGATCAGCAGACCCTCCACCACGTGCGCCTGACCGACCACCCGCTTGCCGATCTCCGATTCCAGCGTCGCACGCGCGTCCGCCAGACGCTCCAGCATCCGTACGTCCGCGTCCTCCGCGCGATGCGCGTCCAGCGCCGCCCCCGGTCCCGTCATGCCGCTCCGTCGATTCAGGGTTCCACCGTGAAATGTGCGCTCTGCTGCAGCATGCGGTTCGAGGCGGTGACCATGCCCGTGGCCACGAAATCGCCCGTCAGACCGCCCGGCTCCCAGTCCGCCGAATAGCGCAGCGACTCGCCCGCGCCCAGCGTCGCCGTGCCCAGCGACTGGATGAAGCTGCGCGTGGCCGACCACGTCCACACCGTCTCGCCGTCCTGCCGCGCGACCTGGAAGTCGTAGCGCTGGCCGCTCGTGAACTCGAGCTCCACCGCGGAGGCCGTTGTGTTCGTGACGTGCAGCAGGAAGCGCACGATGCCGTCCCGGTCCTCCACCTCCAGCGTCGTCACCAGCCCCGACTCCGATCCCGCCGGGTCGGCCGTGCCGTTCGGCTCCGAATCGCGCGGCGCACACGCACCCGCGGCCAGCACCGCGACCAGCAGCAGCACACCGATCCTGACACGCATCTGCTCCTCCCTCTCCACCGTCCATCCTCCTCCGGCCAGAACGTAGCCGGCGCATCGAAGGCACAGCAACCGCACGACGCGCGCTCCAGCGCGCCCTTCCGCGCTTCGTCCCGCGCCTCCCGTACGCGCCCACGCAACCGCGGTTCCGCACGACCCGCACGCGTCGCGTGGTCCGGTCCCGGGGCCGCGCCCCGCGGCCGTTTCCCGGCGCTTGCGAAAAATTTCACAAGCCTTTAGCTTCACGCGCTACCCGGCGGATGGAGGGGCGCGTGGCGCAGGATCGCAAGGGGCAGGAGACGCGACTGGCGGCCGAGGCGGCCCGCTATCTCGGGTTCGGGATGCAGTGGGCGCTGAGCACGGGGTTGTTCCTGGTGCTGGGCTGGGTGGTGGACCGGTGGCTGGGCACGCTGCCGCTGTTCCTGATCATCGGTGCGTTCCTGGGTGCGGGGGCCGGATTCTGGAGCCTGTACTACCACATGGTGATCGAGCCGCGCGAGCGGCAGCGGGAGCAGTCGGAGCGGGAGGAGGGGCGGTGAGGGCGTGGCTGGGCTACGCGCTGACGGGTGCGGGGCTGGTGGCGCTGCTGGCGGGCCTGGTGAGCTGGCTGGTGGGTCCGCGTGATGCGGGCTCGGTGTGGTGGGCGGCGGGCGTGGCGTACGTGGCGCAGCTGATCGCGTTCGGCGCGCTGCTGGCCGGGCGGCGGGAGCGGGACCGGTTCCTGGCGGTGTGGGCGGGCGGCATCGCGATGCGGTTGCTGGTGGTGGCCGCAGGAGCGTTCTGGGTGATCCGGTCGTCGGCACTGTCGCCGGCGCCGGCATTGTTGGGTCTGGCGGGGTTCCTGTTCGTGCTGTTGCTGCTGGAGCCTCTCTTCTTCCTGGTGGGACGACGGGACGGATGATCGGACGGATCGTGGATTGGTCGCAGAGCGTGCACGCGGCGCTGCAGGCGCATGGTGCGCCGGCGCAGGACGCGGAGCACGCGGCCGAGGCGGCGCACGGCGTTGAGTCGGCGTACCCGCAGGACGCGCATGGCGCGGCGGACGCCGCTCACGGCGCTGCGGATGCGGCGCACGGCGCTGCGGAGGCGGGCCATGCCGAGGGCGGCATGGGCGAGATGATGATGCACCATCTCACGGACTCCAACGAGTGGGAGGCGCCGTGGGGGGTGGTGCACCTGCCCACGTTCGAGCCGGTGCATCTGGGTCCGCTGACGCTGGACTTCTCGATCACCAAGCACGTGCTGTTCATGCTGATCGCGGCGGCGCTGGTGCTGCTGGTCATGATCCCGGCGGCGCGCAAGGCGCAGCGGGCGCGGCGGTCGGGCGCGGAGCATGGTCCGAAGGGCGCGACCAACGTGGTCGAGGCCTTCATCCTGTTCCTGCGCGACGAGGTGGCGCTGAAGAACATCGGCCACGGCGGCGAGCGCTACGTGCCGTTCGTGGTGACGCTGTTCTTCTTCATCCTGTTCGCGAACCTGCTGGGCCTGGTGCCTTGGGGTGCCACGGCCACGGGCAACATCTCGGTGACGGCGGCGCTGGCGGTGATGTCGCTGATCGTGGTCGAGATCGCGGGCATGCGCGACCTGGGCGCCAAGGGTTATCTGGGCACGATCTTCTACGCGCCCAAGGGCATGGGTCCGATGGGCCGCGCCCTGATGCTGCTGATCATGACGCCGGTGGAGTTCCTGGGTAAGCTGACCAAGCCGTTCGCGCTGGCGATCCGGTTGTTCGCCAACATGAACGCGGGCCACTTCATCATCCTGGCGCTGATCGGCCTGATCATGCTGGCCGGCTCCATGGTGGTGATCATCCCGGCGCCGCTGGTCATGGCGATCGCGATCGGGGCGCTGGAGATCTTCGTGGCGTTCCTGCAGGCCTACATCTTCGCGATGCTGACCAGCGTCTTCATCGGGCTGATCCGGCATGCGCACTGAGTGAGCCGTCAGCGTTCAGCCGTCGGTTCTCGGCCTTTGCTGAGCACGCTGATCGCTGAGGCTGGAGGCTGAAGGCCGAAGTACGGCGAGCGCGTCCGTCGACATGTGGCGCGCCTTGGATCACCGGGCTCCGACCGTGGTCCTCGTAACGTAGCCGGCGGTGTTCGCCGGTGAAGGTCGAAGCGCGGCGCGAGGCGTCGAGAGCCGACTACCGCGGAGCGGGCGCACGGGGGCGACCCGACGAAGCGGACGGAGCAGGACAACGAGAGACCCCGGAGCAACTCTAGGAGACGTGATGTTCGCTCTTCTTCAGGTCGCGCAGGACGTGGCGGCGGTAACGCCGGAGTACGCGGCGAACTACCTGTCGCTGCTGGGCGCGGGCATCGGTGCCGGCCTCACCGTGATCGGTGCGGGCATGGGCATCGGCAACATCGGCCGCGCGATGGCCGAGGGCATCGCCCGTCAGCCGGAGGCGGCGGGCAGCGTGCAGACGGCATCGATCATCCTGGCGGCCCTCATCGAGGGTGTGGCGCTGTTCTCGCTGGTGATCATGCTGCTCTTCAAGCTGCTGTAAGGAAGTTACGGGACCGTCGTCCGGGCGTGGGCACGATGCCCCGCCCGGGCGGTCGGCTCGGCACGAGGAACCTGGCGGAATTCTGACATGAACGTTCTGGCGATCGTCCTGCAGGAAGTCGCACACGAGCAGCGGGGTCTCTTCGACCTCAACCTCGGCGTGTCGGCCTGGACGCTGATCATCTTCATCCTGCTCATGCTGGCGCTGGCCAAGTGGGCCTTCCCGCCCATCCTCGGCTACGCGAACGCGCGTGAGGAGCGCATCCGCGAGATGATGGAGGAGGCTCGTCGCGACCGTGAGGCCGCCTCGAGCGCGCTCGCGGAGCAGCAGCGCGCGCTGGACAGCACGCGGGACGAGGCGCAGAAGATCCTGGCCGACAGCAAGCAGCAGGCGGAGTCGGTGCGGGCCGAGGTGCTGGCCAAGGCGCGTTCCGAGCAGGAGGAGATGCTGGAGCGGGCGCGCGAGGAGATCGAGCGCGAGCGCGAGAAGGCGGTCGCGTCGCTGCACCGCGAGGCGGTCGAGATCGCGCTGACGGCATCGGCCAAGCTGCTGCGCCAGAAGGTCGGCACGGAGGAGGATCGCCGTTTCGTGCAGGACGTGATCGCGCGCACCGGTGACGGCGCGGGGGCGGCGCGGTGAGTCAGGCGACCACGACCATCGCCCGCAACTACGGCGAGGTGCTGTTCGCGCTCGCCGAGAAGCACGGCGCGCACGACGAGTACGCCAACGCGCTGGACGAGCTGGCCCGGGTGATGGAGCACGAGCAGCGGCTGCGCACCTTCCTGGAGACGCCCAAGGTGGACCCGGACGAGAAGAAGCGGGTTCTCAGGGAGTCGCTGCGCGGCCGCATGGCGACGCCGCTGCTCAACTTCCTGATGGTCGTCATCGACAAGCGGCGGCAGCGGCTGCTGCCGGAGATGGCGGCGGAGTTCAGGAAGCTGGTCGATGAGAAGTTCAACCGGCTCGACGTCGAGGTGGTACTGGCGAACGAGCCGGACGAGAGGACGGAGGAGGAGATCCGCTCCGGTCTGAGCGAGCGGCTGGGCAGGACGATCGTGCCGCGGTTCCGGATCGTTCCGGAGATCCTGGGCGGTGCCATCGTGCGCTACGGCGACCGCGTGATCGACGGTTCGCTGCGTCGGCAGTTGCTGACGCTGCGGCGCCGGATGCTGGACGCGGGTGTGCCGGAAACTGAGACGGTTTGAGGAAGAGCGAGAGCCATGGCGAGTTCTGAGGCGCAGCTGCGCGCGAGTGAGATCAAGGACGTCCTGCTCCAGGAGATCGAGCGCTACGAGAGCGATCTCCGCGTCGAGGAGGTGGGCGAGGTCCTGGAAGTGAAGGACGGCGTCGCCCGCATCTACGGTCTGACCGAGGTGATGGCCAGCGAGATGCTCGAGATCACCTCGTCCGACACGGGCGAGTCGATCACGGCGCTGGCGCTGAACCTGGAAGAGGACAACATCGGCGCCGTCGTGATGGGTGACTGGACGTCGCTGCACGAGGGCGACACCGTCCGCCGCACCGGCCGCGTGCTGGACATCCCGGTCGGACAGGCCTTTCTCGGCCGCGTGGTCAACCCGCTGGGCGAGCCGGTGGACGGCCAGGGCCAGATCGAGGCCGAGGGCCGCCGCCAGATCGACATCGTCGCGCCGGGCATCGTGCTGCGGCAGCCGGTGGGTGAGCCGCTGCAGACCGGCATCAAGGCGATCGACTCGATGATCCCGATCGGCCGCGGCCAGCGCGAGCTGATCATCGGCGACCGCGGCACCGGCAAGACGGCGATCGCGCTGGACACGATCATCAACCAGCGCGACACGGGCGTGATCTGCGTCTACTGCGCGGTGGGTCAGCGCGCCGGCAAGGTGGCGAGCGTGGTCGAGACGCTGCGCGAGGCGGGCGCGATGGACTACACCATCGTGGTCGCCGCCAACGCGTCCGATCCGGCGCCGATGCAGTACATCGCGCCCTACGCTGCGACGGCGCTGGCCGAGCACTTCATGTGGCAGGGCAAGGCCGCGCTGGTGGTCTACGACGACCTTTCCAAGCAGGCGCAGGCGTACCGCCAGCTGTCGCTGGTCCTGCGCCGCCCGCCGGGGCGCGAGGCGTACCCGGGTGACGTGTTCTACCTGCACAGCCGTCTGCTGGAGCGCGCGGCCAAGCTGAGCGACGAGCAGGGCGGCGGCTCGCTGACGGCGCTGCCGATCATCGAGACGCAGGCCGGCGACGTGTCGGCCTACATCCCGACCAACGTGATCTCGATCACGGACGGCCAGATCTACCTGGAGCCGGACCTGTTCTACTCGGGTGTGCGCCCGGCGGTGAACGTGGGCATCTCGGTGTCGCGCGTGGGTGGCGCGGCGCAGATCAAGGCGATGAAGAAGGTGGCCGGCCGGCTCCGTCTGGACCTGGCGCAGTACCGCGAGCTGGAGGCGTTCGCGCAGTTCGGCTCGGAGCTGGACCCGGCGACGCAGAAGCAGCTGGCGCGGGGTGAGCGCACGGTCGAGATCCTGAAGCAGCCGCAGTACAAGCCGATGCGCGTCGAGGAGCAGGTCATGGTCATCTACGCGGTGACGCAGGGCCACCTGGACCAGGTGCCGGTCGAGCGGATCCGCCAGTGGGAGACGCGCTTCCTGGAGTACATGCGCGAGGCGAACCCGCAGGTCGGCAAGGGCATCCGCGAGCAGAAGCAGATCTCGGACGAGAACGAGAAGACGCTGGTCGCGGCGATCGAGCAGTTCAACCACGACTTCGCGTCGGGCGAGACGAGCGCGCAGGCGAAGCCGTCGCAGGAGACGGCGGGCGTGGCGGAGAGCCCGGCCGCGGTGGGAGCGGGGGCGTAGCGAATGGCCAAGGCCCGCGACATCAAGCGGCGCATCCGCTCGATCGACAAGACGCGCCAGATCACGCGCACCATGGAAATGGTGGCGACGTCGAAGCTGAAGCGCGCCAGCGATCGGGTGCACGCCGCGCGTCCCTACGCGGAGCGGCTGGCCGAGGTGATCGGGCGCCTGATGGATCCGCAGCTGCGCGAGCGCTACCCGCTGCTCCGGCAGCCGGAGCAGCCGCGGCGCGTGGCCGTGATCGCCCTGTCGTCCAATCGCGGACTGGCGGGCGCGTTCAACGTGAACCTGGCGCGTGAGGCGCGGCAGCTGATCGCTCGCCTGCGCGAGCAGGGCAGCGAGGTCGAGCTGCACGTGGTCGGCAAGAAGAACATCAGCTTCTTCCGCTTCCAGCGCGAGGAACTGGCGGCCGCGCGCACCGACATCACCGACCAGCCCTCCTCGGAGGATGCGGGTTCGCTGGTGGACCAGCTGCGCGAACGGTTCGAGGCGGGCTCGCTGGACGGCGTCTACGTGGTCTACGCGCAGTTCCGCTCGGCGATGTCGACGCCGCCGGCGACCATGCAGGTGCTGCCGGTCAAGCCACCGGCCACCAACGCCGAGCAGGAGGGCTCGGGCTACAACCCGCTCTACATCCTGTCGCCGTCGGCCGACCGGATCCTGGGCAGCCTGCTGCCGCTCTACGTCACGAACAGCGTGTACCGCGCGCTGGTCGAGACGGCCGCGGCCGAGCAGGGCGCGCGCCGCACGGCGATGAAGAACGCGACGGACAACGCCGGGGACATCCTGGACGACCTGCGTCGCAAGTACAACCGCGAGCGCCAGAGCCAGATCACGCAGGAGATCGCGGAGATCGTGGGCGGCGCGGCGGCGCTGGAGTAGGAAGCGGGCCACGGGCCACGGGCCACGGGCTGAGTCGGAATCGAGGAAAGGCCCGCGAGGGCAGACAAAGAGAGCGCGAAGAAAAAAATGGCGAGCAATACAGGCAAGGTCGTCCAGGTCATCGGACCGGTCCTCGACGTCGAGTTCGACGGCGAGCACCTGCCGGAGATCTACAACGCGCTCCAGCTGCGGGCGCCCGGCGAGAACGGCGAGGGCATCGATCTGGTGGCCGAGGTGCAGCAGCACATCGGTCGCAACCAGGTCCGTGCGGTGGCGATGAGCTCCACGGACGGCGTGGTGCGCGGCATGGCGGTCGAGGACACCGGCCGCGCCATCGCGGTGCCGGTGGGAGCGCCCGCGCTGGGCCGCATCCTGAACGTGCTGGGCGATCCGGTGGACCAGGGCGAGTCGATCCCGGCGGACGCCGAGCGCTGGCCGATCCATCGCGAGGCGCCGAAGTTCACGGCGCTGGAGCCGAAGACCGAGCTGTTCGAGACGGGCATCAAGGTCATCGACCTGATCGCGCCGTACGTAAAGGGCGGCAAGACCGGTCTGTTCGGCGGCGCGGGCGTCGGCAAGACGGTGATCATCCAGGAGCTGATCAACAACATCGCGCAGCAGCACGGCGGCAAGTCGGTGTTCTGCGGGGTGGGCGAGCGGACGCGTGAGGGCAACGACCTCTGGCTGGAGTTCAAGGAGGCCGGCATCCTGCCCAACGTGGCGCTGGTCTACGGCCAGATGAACGAGCCGCCGGGTGCGCGCATGCGCGTCGGGCTGAGCGGCCTGACGATCGCCGAGTATTTCCGCGACGTCGAGAAGCAGGACGTGCTGCTGTTCGTCGACAACATCTTCCGCTTCACGCAGGCGGGCTCGGAGGTGTCGGCGCTGCTGGGCCGCATGCCGTCGGCGGTGGGCTACCAGCCGACGCTGGGCACGGAGATGGGCGACCTGCAGGAGCGCATCACTTCGACGCGCGACGGTTCGATCACGTCGGTGCAGGCGATCTACGTGCCGGCCGACGACCTGACGGACCCGGCGCCGGCGACGGCGTTCGCGCACCTGGACGCGACCACGACGCTGTCGCGGTCGATCGCGTCGCTGGGCATCTACCCGGCGGTGGATCCGCTCGACTCGACGTCGCGCATCATGGATCCGAACATGATCGGTGAGCGGCACTACAAGGTGGCGACGGACGTGCAGCAGATCCTGCAGCGCTACAAGGATCTGCAGGACATCATCTCGATCCTGGGCATGGACGAGCTGTCCGAGGAGGACAAGATCGTCGTGAACCGGGCGCGCCGGATCCAGAAGTTCCTGTCGCAGCCGTTCTTCGTGGCCGAGCAGTTCACGGGCACGCCGGGCAAGTACGTGCCGCTGGAGGAGACCATCGAGTCGTTCGAGCGGCTGGTGTCGGGCGAGTTCGATCACCTGCCGGAGCAGGCCTTCTACATGGTCGGCGGCATCGAGGAGGCCGTCGAGGCCGCGAAGAAGATGCAGGGGGAGGGCTGATCCATGGCCGCGGAGGCCCGGATGCGCGTGTCGGTGATCAGCCCGGAGGCGACGGTCTTCGAAGGCCGCGCCGCGTCGCTGGTCGCGCCCGCGTGGGACGGCGAGCTGGGCGTGCTGCCCGGTCACGCGCCCATGGTGGTGCTGCTGGGCAGCGGCGAGCTGCGCATCGAGGCCGAGGGCGGGAGCAGGCGGTTCCGTGTCGCCGGCGGCTTCATGCAGGTGGTGGACGACACAGTCACGGTACTGAGCGAGACGGCCGAGGCAGCCTGATCGGCGCGGTGACGTCGCACACGCCCCCCGGCGCCACGGTTGCGCGTCGGGGGGCGTCGCATTTCTCATGGAGCCCATGAAGCTGGATCTTCACGTCCACAGCAGCGCGTCCGACGGCGCATGGAGCGCGGAGAAGCTGGTGCGCGCCGCAGTCGCCGCCGGGCTGGACGTGCTGGCCGTGGCGGACCACGACACGGTGGCCGCGGTGCTGCCCTCCATGCAGGCGGCGGCCGGCTCGCCGCTGCGCGTGCTGTCTGCGGTGGAGCTGACCTGCGCCGGTCCGTCCGGCGAGATGCACCTGCTGGGCTACGGCGTGGACCCGCTGCACGACGAGCTGGTCGGGCACCAGGAGAGAACGGTGCTGCGCCGCGAGGACCGGATGCGCGGCATGATCGAGCGGCTGGGCCGCCTGGGCGCGCACGTCGGCCTGGACGACGTGCGCCGGGAGGCCGGGGAGGACGCCGTGCTGGGCCGGCCGCACCTGGCCAGGGCGCTGGTGACGGCGGGCCACGTCGGCAGCGTCAACGCGGCCTTCGAGCGCTGGCTGGCCGACGCGGGTCCCGCGTGGGTCGGCCTGGAGGCGGTGTCCGCGGCGGAAGCCATCCAGCTCGTGCACGACGCCGGAGGGGTGGCGGTGTGGGCGCATCCGCGCAGCGACCGGCTGGAGGAGGACCTGCCGGCCCTGACGGCGGACGGGCTGGACGGCCTGGAGGCGTTCCGCCCGCGTTCCAGCGGCCCCGAGGTCGAGCGGGTCCGCGCGGTGGCGGCGCGAGCGGAACTGCTGGTCACCGGCGGCTCCGACTGGCACGGTCCGTGGAGTGGACGGCTCGGCGACTTCTGGGTGCGCAGCGCGGACATCGCGCCGTTCCTGGAGCGCATCGCGATCTGAACGCCGAGGACGGAGCATGGACCGCATCGCGGTGGTCGAGGACAATGCGGACAACCGCCTGCTCATCGAGGCGCTGCTGGAAGGACGCTACGAGCTGATCGAGTTCGAGAGCGGCGTCGACGCGCTGGCCGCGTTCGAGCGGGACGTGCCGGACCTGGTCCTGCTCGACATCTCGCTGCCGCGCATGGACGGCACCGAGGTGCTGGCGCGGATGAAGCGCGAGCCGCGCCTGGCGGCGGTGCCGGTGATCGCGTTGACGGCGCACGCCATGGCCGGCGATCGCGAGCGGCTGCTGGCGCAGGGCTTCGACGAGTACATCGCCAAGCCGATCGTCGACGAGACGGTGCTGCTCGAGGCGATCGAGCGCCTGCTGGCGCGGCCCGGCTGAGCCAGCCATGCCGATGCGCGTGCTGACCGGGCGCACGGAGCGACGGGCGGCTTCGCTGCTGCTGCTCGCCGTCGCGCCGCCCGCGCTCGCGCTGCTGGTCGGCGCGCGCATCCGCCTGCTGGACGTCGAGAGCCACAGCGCGCTCGAATTCATCTGCGTGACCATCGCGCTGTTCGCGGGCGTGCTCGGCCTCGCCCGCTACTACAGCCGCCGCGACGACATCTACCTTCTGATCGGCAGCGGCTTCCTCGGCACGTTCCTGTTCGACGTCTATCACGCGATCGCGACCAGCGAACTGGACGTGGAGCGCGGCTCCGCGCTGGACGTGATCGGGCCGTACAGCTGGCTGGCCTCGCGCCTGTTCCTGGCCGGCGTCGTGCTGGCCACTGCGCTGATCGCGCCGCGCCAGCCCGTTTCGCGCGACCGGCTGAACCGGCGCGAGATCTACCTGCTGTTCACGCTGGCCGCGCTGCTGAACGTCGTCTTCTTCGCCACCTTCCCGCTGCCGCGCAGCTACTTCCCCGAACTGCTGGCGCCGCGGCCGTACGACCTGCTGCCGGCCCTGCTGTTCGCGGCCGGCGCCGCGCTGTACTGGCGGCACGGCTCGTGGAAGGACGACATCTTCGCCTATGGCCTGCTCGCCAGCATGGTGCTCGGCGCGGCGAGCGAACTGGTCATGGCGTTCTCCAACGAGCTCTACGACGTGCCGTTCACCATCGGCCACCTGGCGCGCACGCTCGGCTACCTGGCCGTCATCGCCGGACTGCTGGGCAGCGTGTACGCCACGTTCCGCAGTGTGGACGAGAGTCGGCGCCTGGCCGAGGTGGCCAACGACACGCTGGCGCGGGAGGTCGACGATCGGCGGCGCGCGGAGGAGCGCGCGCGGGAGAGCCAGGAGCGGCTGCAGCGGTTCCTGGACGAGGCGCAGGACCTGATCCTGAGCGCCGCGCCGGACGGCCGGCTGGTCTACGCCAACGAAACGTGGAAGCGCACGCTCGGCTACCCCGGCGAGGACTTCCGGCGCGTCAACCTGCTGGAGGTCGTGCACCCCGACCAGCGGCACGATTTCGCGGTGCAGATGGGCCGCGTGCTCGCGGGCGGATCGAGCGGTCGCATCGAGACCACGTTCCTGACGCGGTCCGGTCAACGGATCCACGTCAGCGGCACGGCCAGCGCGCGCTTCGAGACCGGCCGGGCCGTGGAGGCGCGTGCCATTTTCCGCGACGTCACGGACAAGGTGCGCGCGGAGGCGGAGCTGCTGCAGCAGAAGGCATACTTCGAGGAACTGTTCGAGAACGCGCCGGAGGGCATCGTCGTGCTGGACGCGTTCGACCGGGTCGAGCGGGCGAACGACGAGTTCCTCCGCATGTTCGGTTACGAGGAGCACGAGGTGCTGGGCATGCAGCTGCATCGCCTGATCGTGCCGGAGCGGGTGTGGGGCGAGGCGATGGACCTGACGCGGGCCGTTGCGCGCGGCGAACCGGTGGCCATGGAAGCGGTGCGCCGCCGCAGCGACGGCACGAGCATCGAGGTTTCGGTGCTGGGCACGCCGGTGGTACTGGGCGAGCGGCAGGTGGCCGTGTACGCCATCTACCGCGACATCACCGAGCAGAAGGCGACGGAGCGGCAGCTGGTCGAGGCCAAGGAGCAGGCGGAGGCCGCGAGCGTGTCCAAGAGCCGGTTCCTGGCCACCATGAGCCACGAGCTGCGTACGCCGCTCAACTCGATCATCGGCTTCACGCGCGTGCTGCTGACGCGGGCGCAGGCGCGGCTGGGCGATCGCGAGCGGCTGTTCCTGGAGCGGATCCACGAGAACGGCAACCACCTGCTCGAGCTGATCAACGACATTCTGGACCTGTCCAAGGTGGAGGCCGGCCGGCTGGAGCTGACGCCGTCCCGCTTCGATCTGCGGGAGCTGATCGAGGAGACGCTCTCGCAGCTGACGCCGCAGGCCCGCAACGACGTACGCCTGCGCGCGGAGCTGCCGGAGGGCGAGATCCCGATCCTGTCGGACCCCGTGCGGCTGCGGCAGATCCTGGTGAACCTGGTCGGCAACGCGCTCAAGTTCACGGCGGAGGGAGAGGTGGTGGTCGCGGTGGAGACCGGGCGGGGCAACCGCCCGCGCAGCATCACGGTGCGCGATACCGGCGTCGGCATCCCCGCCGACAAGCTGGAGAGCATCTTCGACGCGTTCCAGCAGGCGGACTCGACCACGTCCCGCGAGTACGGCGGCACCGGCCTGGGCCTGACCATCTCCCGTTCGCTGTGCCGTCTGCTCGGCTGCGACCTCCAGGTGCGCAGCGAGGTCGGCGTCGGCTCCGAGTTCACGATCGCCCTGGACGAACGCTCCGCCTCCCGCGCCGGCACGGGTGCTGCCTCGCCCGCCGGCTGACATGGAAACGCTGAGACAGCATTACCTGGCTGCGCTGCCCGGCCGCATCGACGCGCTGGAGTCGGCACGTGCAGAGATCGAAGATGCCGAGGCGCGGGCGACGCTGCGCCGCATCGCCCACTCCCTGAAGGGATCGGGCGCGTCCTACGGCTTCCCTCGGGTCAGCGACGCGGCCGCAGCCGCGGAGACCGCGCCGGACGCCGGGCTGGCCGAGCAGGTCGACGCGCTGCTGCACGTGCTGCGCGAGCTCGCTGCGGAAGGGGAGGGCCGCGCCACGTCGATCCTGGTGATCGACGACGACCCGGAGATACAGAACCTGGCGCGCGTGGTGCTGGCGGCGGCGGACCGTCGCATCGAGACGGTCGGCGCGATCACGGCAGCCGAGAGCGTGCTGAGGGACCGGACCCCCGACCTGATCGTGCTGGACCTGCTGCTGCCGGACGGCGACGGACGCACGCTGCTCATGCGGCTGCGCGACCGCATCGAGACGGTCGCCACGCCGATCCTCGTGCTCTCGGCCAGCGGCGGCGGCCGCGCGCGCGCCGAGTGCCTGTCGCTGGGTGCCGACCGCGTCATCGAGAAGCCGTTCGATCCGGGTGTGCTCGCCGAGGCCGTGGCGAGCGAGCTGGAGCGACGCGCGTCGGACCGCGCGCGCGTGGATGCGGTGACCGGGCTGCCGGATCGCTCGGAGCTGGCCGCCGCGTACGAGCGCGTGCCCGAGCGTCGGGTACCGGTCGCGTTCGCGCTGATCGACCCCGACGACGTCGCGGGGCTGAACCGCTCGCTCGGACGGGGCGACGCGGACGCCGTGCTGCGGCGCTTCGCCGCCATCGTGCGGGACGAGCTGCCGGACGCCGAGGCCGTGGTGCGCTGGAGCCGCGAGGCGCTGGCTGCGCTGTGGAAGGGCAGCGCGTCGGCGCAGGCCGAGGCGCAGCTGGACGGACTGGTGCGCCGCCTGCGCGCCGAGCCGTGGGACCGGCGGCTGAGCGCGCCGCTCACCGCGTCCGCCGCGCTGGTCCAGGCCGAGCAGCGACCGCCGCTCGACGAGATCAAGACGCAGGCGGAGCACCTGCTCCACCACGCCAAGACGGGCGGGCGCGACCGGCTGGTGACCGCGATGGCCGCGACCGATCGCGGGCCGGGTGAACTGCGCGTGCTGCTGGCCGAGGACGACGAACTGACCGCGTCGCTGATCGTGCACCGGCTCGGCCGCGAGGGCGTCGAGGTCGTGCACCGCACGGAGGGCGACCAGGCGCTGGAGGCGGCGCGCGAAGGCGGCTACGCGCTGGCCATCCTGGATGTGAAGATGCCGGGCATGGACGGCTTCGACCTGCTCGAGAGCCTGCGCCGGCTGGACGCGTTCCGCGATACGCCGATCATCATGCTGACGGCCATGGGCAGCGAGCACGACGTGGTACGCGGCTTCGAGCTCGGCGCGGACGACTACGTGCTCAAGCCGTTCTCGCCCGTCGAGCTGGTCGCGCGCGTGCAGCGCCACCTGCGTCGCTCCTGATGCGCATCCTGCTCATCGACGACGACGCCGAGATCCGCTTCCTGGCGGGCTTCGTCCTGCGCCAGCGCGGGCACGACGTGGTCGAGGCCGCGTCCGGCGCCGAGGCGCTGCTACTCTGCGTCGGCGAGTTCGATCTGCTGCTGGTCGACGTGGAGCTCGGGGACGCGCGCGGCGACGAGCTGCTGCCGCGGCTGCGCGAGCGCGGCTGCGCCGCGCCCGCCGCCTACCTGACCGGGACGGATGATCCCGCCGCGCTCGCGCGGCTGGACGCGACGCCGGCCATCGGCCGCATCGCCAAACCGTTCGACGCCGAGCGCCTGGCCGACCAGGTGGAAGCGCTGCTGCCGGAAGGACTGTGATGAGCGGCGTCGGCGAACTCCTGGCGGGGCTGGACCGCCTGCTGCTCTGGATCATCGGCGTGACGCTGGCGCTGTTCGCGGTCGCGCTCGGATTCACCCTGCTCACGCTCGCCCTGCGCTGGCGCAACGACCTGCGCGCCCGCGCGCGCCGCGGCCTGGAGGCGCGCTGGGAGCCTGCACTGATGCGGGTGGTGGTCGCGGACGGTCGGCCGGACGAGGTGCATGCGCTGGTGCAGCCGCGGCAGCGCCTGTTCTTCGTCGAGTACCTGCTGCGCTTCGCGCAGCGCGTGCGCGGCCGGGAGCTGGAGATCGTACGGGAGATCGCGGCGCCGTACCTGCCCGCGCTGCGCGAGCAGCTGCAATCGCGTCATGCGGAGCGGCGCGCGCGCGCGCTGCAGACGCTGGCGCGGCTCGGACCGCGCGCCTTCGCTGCGGACATCGCCGCCTCGCTGGACGACCCGGCGCCGCTGGTGGCGATGGTCGCCGCGCGCGGGCTGGCCAGCCGCGAAACGCCGGAGTACGCCGGACCCCTCGTGCGCTCGGTCCAGCGGTTCCGGCACTGGAATCCGGCCTACCTCGCTTCGCTGCTGACCGGCATGGGCGTCGAGGCGATTCCGGCACTGCGCCAGGCGTTCGTCGACGGAAGCCTCGATCCTGTGGCCCGCCGCGTCGCCGCGGACGCGCTGCATGCGCTGGACGACATCGGAGCGGGGGACGCCGCCGCGGAGGCCGTCCGCATCGAGCAGGACGAGGAGCTGGTCGCGGCTTCGCTGCGGCTGCTCGGTCGCATCGGCCGGCCGGAACACGCGGCGGTCGCGCGCGCGGCGCTGGACAGCCGTTCGGACCTCATCCGCGCCCGGGCCGCGCACGCGCTCGGCACGCTGGGCGGGCCGCAGGACCTGCTGCGGCTGCGCGCCGCGATGGACGACGAGGCGCCGTGGGTCGGTCTGGCCGCCGCGGAGGCGCTGCTCGGCGGCGGCGGCGTCGCGCTGCTCCAGGACGCAGCGGCTGCGCCGGATGGACGGGCCGCGCTGCTCGCACACGAGATGGTCGCGCGGAGGCTGGCGTGATCCTCGACGTCTTCTGGGCAGGGATCGAGATCTTCAACTGGATCGTCCTCGCCTACTTCTCGCTGCTCAACCTGACCTACCTGGTCACCACCGTCGCGGCCTTCGCCGTGATCCGCCGCTACGTGCTGCGGCTCAAGTCGGTGCACGTGCAGGACCTGCTCACGTCGTCCGGCGCGCCGCCCGTCACCATCGTCGCGGCCGCGTACAACGAGCAGGCGGTGGTCGCCGATTCCGTGCGATCGCTGCTCAGCCTGGAGTATCCGGACTACCGCATCTTCATCGTCAACGACGGCTCGGGCGACGGCACGCTGGCCCACCTGCTCGAGCAGTTCGACATGGCGCCGGTGGCGATGGTGCCGATGGGCTCGATCGCGACCCGACCCGTGCGCGGCGTGTACCGCAGTCGCCGGCATCCCGATCTCTTCGTCATCGACAAGGAGAACGGTGGAGCCGCGGATGCGCGCAACGTCGGCTTCAACTACGCGCGCACACCGCTGCTGTGCGTGATCGACGCGGACAGCCTCCTCGAACGGGATGCACTGCTGCGCATGGTGCGCCCCTTCCTGGAGCACGCTGACACGGTGGCCGCCGGCGGGATCATTCGCGTGGCCAATGGCTGCACCGTCCGCTCCGGCTTCGTGCGCGACGTGCGTCTGCCCGGCAACCTGCTCGCGCGGCTGCAGGTCCTGGAGTACCTGCGCGCCTTCCTGTCGGCCCGGGTCGGCTGGGATGCGCTGGAAGCCAACTTCATCGTGTCCGGCGCCTTCGGGGTCTTCCGTCGCGACGCCATCGTGCGCGCCGGTGGCTACGACACCTCGACGATCGGGGAGGACATGGAGCTGACGGTCCGGCTCCAGCGCGCCGGTCACGACAGCGGTCGGCCGCAACGCATCGAGTTCATCCCCGACCCGGTCTGCTGGACGGAGGTGCCCGAGACGCTGCGTGTGCTCGGCCGACAGCGCGATCGCTGGCACCGCGGCCTGCTCCAGGTCTTCGACCGACACGGGGACGTCGTCGGCAACCCGCGCTACGGTCGGCTCGGCATGCTGGCCATGCCCTACCTCTATTTCCTGGAGCTGTACGGGCCACTCATCGAGGGCGCCGGCTACATCGCCTTCATCATCACCGTGCTGTTCGGCGAGCCGTCGCTCCTGTACGTGGCCGCGTTCCTCGCCCTCGCACTCGCTTTCGGCGTGGCACTGTCGGTGGCCGCCGTCGCGCTGGAGGAACTGATCTTCCGGCGCTACAGCCGCTTCAGCGACCTGCTGCGGCTGCTCGGCCTGTCCGTGATCGAGGCGTTCGGCTACCGGCAGCTCAACACGTGGTGGCGCATCCGCGGCACCATCTCCTACTTCCGCGGCATCGAGAGCTGGGGCAGGATGGAGCGAAAGGGCTTCGGCGGCGCATGAGCGAACGTGCCGGACATCCGATCCTGGACCCGGCCGCGCCCGCGCGGCTGCGCCGCATCGGCGGGGAACGGCTGCTGGGCGAGATGATCCGCCTGTTCGAGACGGGCGCACCCGCACGCGTGGCCGAAGCCCGTGCCGCCGCCAGCGCCGGGGACGCGGAGGGCATGCGCGCCACCGCGCACGCGCTCAAGTCGACGGCGGGCAACCTCGGCCTGGCCCGTCTCCAGGCGGCGTGCCGGCTGGCCGAGGCCGAGGCCGGCGCCGCCGCCGAAGCGGAGGCCGGTGCTGGGTCGGGGACGGACCTGCATCGGCACGCGGCGGACATGGAGAGCGAAGTCTCGGCGGCGCTGGCAGCGCTGCGGCGCGAGGTCGCTGCAGGTCCCGGCGCCGCCGGAAGCGATGTCGCCGCAAGCGATGCCCCCCCATCCTCCGTCGATCGACCCGACGCCGCCGAACCCGACGGGGACGGCTAGGGGTCAGAAGCGGCGCAGCAGCCCGATGCCCAGGGACACGCGCAGCCGCTCGCGGTCGCCGGGCAGCTCCTCCGAGAACACACCGGCCTCGGGCAGGATGCGCCAGCGCTCGCCGAGCGGCACGCGCCCCTGCACGCTGGCGCCCAGTGTGCGCAGCCTGACGATGTCCGCCTGCGTCACGATCTCGTCCGACGTGGTGCCGTAGGTCAGGCGCGCCGTGATCCAGTCGTCGGGGCCGCTGAAGTAGCGGCGCGCGAGCGCCGTCACCGAGTAGTCGTCCCCCTCGGGCAGCCACTGCGGCCGCAGTGCGATCCAGTAGTTGCCGACGTAGTGGGAGAGCGAGCCGACGATGACGTTCACGTCGTCGTCATCGAAGTCGAAGCGCACCACGCCCAGCGACGCCTCCCACGCGCGCGGCAGCGATACGTACAGCTCGCCGGCCAGGCGCAGGTCGGGGAAGGGCAGATCGGTCGCGTAGCCGATGCTCAGGTAGGCGTAGCCGAAGCCCGGCCAGACCGGATAGGCGTCCAGCTCCACCTGCGGCGCTGCGTTGCCCGAGCGCTCCGCCCAGTTGGCGCGGCCGATCAGCGTGCCGACGGGCGTGCGACGGCCGTACTCGGCCGAGGCATGGTGCCAGTCCGACGTCGCGTCGTCGAAGGTGGTCCACTCGTAGCGCGCGGCCAGCCAGTGGTAATCCGGCGGCTCCTGCGCCGCCGCGGGCAGCGGCAGCGCGAACGACGCGGCGATTGCGAGCGCGGCGAGCGGGCGGGTCGCGTGCGACATCTTCGGCTTCTTCCCCTCGATGGTTCGGTTCGGCGGTCGGGGCGCGTTCACGAATGGTGCCGGCGGCTCACGGCGCCTGGATGAGCGCACCCTTGAGATAGAGCGTTTCCGGCACCTGCATCAGGATCGGATGGTCGGGCGCCTGCTGCAGCACGCCCAGCCGGCGCAGCGGCCGGCCCGCATCCGCGGCGGCGTCGCGCAGCATGGCGTCGAAGCGCTCCTCGCTCACGTGGTGCGAACAGCTGAACGTGAGCAGATGACCGCCCGGGGCCAGGATGCGCATCGCGCGCAGGTTGAGCTCCTTGTAGCCGCGCAGCGCGGCATCGACCGACCGTTTGTCCTTCGCGAACGCGGGCGGGTCCACCACGACCAGGTCGTAGAGATCGCCCGCGGCCTCGGCCGCGCGCAGGAAGTCGAAGGCGTTGGCCTCACGCGTGCGCACGTGCGCGTAGCCGTTCATCTCCGCGTTGGCGCGCGCGCGCTCCAGCGCGGGTGCCGAGGAGTCGACGGCGATCACCTCGTCCGCGCCCAGCGCCAGGTGCAGAGCGAACGAACCGTGGTAGGCAAAGCAGTCCAGCGCGCGGCCGCGCGACAGGCGCGCCGCGAGCATGCGGTTCTCGCGCTGATCCAGGAACGCGCCCGTCTTCTGCCCCTCAGCCAGGTCGACCAGGTAACGGACGCGCCCCTCCCGCACCTCGAGGCGGTCGGGCACCTCCCCGTGCAGCACCTCGACGTCCTGCGGCAGCCGCTCGTACCGACGGACGGCTACGTCGTTGCGCGCCAGGATGCCGCGCGGCTCCAGCAGCTCGACCAGCACCCGCACGACCTCGTCGCGACAGGTCTCCAGCCCCGCCGACAGCAGCTGCACCGACAGCTGGTCGCCGTAGCGATCCACGATCAGCGACGGGATGCCATCCGCCTCACCGTGCACCAGCCGGTACGCGTTCGCGTCGGGCGCGAGCGTCCGCCGGTACGCCAGCGCCGCACCCAGCCGCTCCCGCCAGAAATCCAGATCGATCGGTCGCACGTCCCCCGTCAGCATGCGCACCGAGATCAGCGACGGCGGGCTGTAGAACGCCATGCCGAGCGGCGCGCCGCGCCCGTCCTCCACACGCACCACTCCCGCCTCCGCGGCGCCGCTCGCGACGTCGCTGCGGTAGATCCACGGGTGGCCGCGCCGCCACCGTTCCGCACCCTTGCGGTTCACCACCACCGTCTGCTCCACCGCTCCACTCCCGTCCGGACACCCTGCGCCATGGGTCGATTTCGAGCCGCGATGCTCGCGGCCATGCGGCTCCCGTGCAAGAAGCGTGTGGAGCGGGCCTGAGGCCCTTGACCATCTGCGGTCGCCCGGTTAGGTTCTCTCGCTCGGCGCGAACTGCGCCGCAAAGCTGTTTGACAATGTGGGTGGAAGTAGAAGCTGAGAGAGATCGAGCGCTGTAGGGCGAGGTGTGGGCTGGCTCAGGTAGTAGATACTGGGACTGGCCAAGCGTGGTAAGAGCGCACGGAGGATGCCTAGGCGCAGGCCGGCGAAGAAGGACGTGGCAAGCTGCGAAAAGCTGCGGGGAGGAGCACGCATCCGTTGATCCGCAGGTGTCCGAATGGGGAAACCCGGCGGGAGTCATGTCCCGTCATCCGCTTCGGCGGAAGCCAACCCGGGGAACTGAAACATCTCAGTACCTGGAGGAAGAGAAATCAAGTGAGATTCCCGGAGTAGCGGCGAGCGAAAGGGGAAGAGCCTAAACCATCGGGCTTGCCCGGTGGGGTTGTGGGGCCGGTACGGGGTTCATCCCGTCCGATTGGTCACGCGTGAATCGAAGTCGTCTGGAAAGGCGCACCGCAGGGGGTGAGAGTCCCGTAGGTGAAGCGCGTGTCGACGGATGGTACCGGTACCCGAGTAGGGCGGGGTTCGAGGAGCCCTGTCTGAAGCTGGGGGGACCACCCTCCAAGGCTAAATACGAGCCTGCGACCGATAGTGAACGAGTACCGTGAGGGAAAGGTGAAAAGAACGCCGGGAGGCGAGTGAAATAGATCCTGAAACCGTGTGCTTACAAGCGGTAGGAGCCTTCGCGGCAGCTTCGGCTGTCGTGTGGGGTGACTGCGTGCCTTTTGCATTATGATCCGGCGAGTTGCTCCTCGCGAGCGAGGCTAAGGTGCTGGGCACCGGAGCCGGAGCGAAAGCGAGTCTGAATAGGGCGAAT